>ERZ1292629.1294-Hain-H43-01um-R1-1294-length-24884-cov-5_pt1 | contig 19722 bp, 23 predicted proteins | sample MGYA00564399_ERZ1292629 | MGnify/ENA primary metagenome ERZ1292629 (study PRJEB36523, sample SAMEA6512636) | groundwater metagenome | collected 2019-01-08 | study: AquaDiva: Metagenomics assemblies of 32 groundwater samples | reverse complement strand
ACCGCGCCCGACCAAAAAGGTTAAATATTCTTTAAACACCCTTTCAAAATGAGCGCTTTACCATTTAGTAGATTCTTCTCTTTGGCGCATATCCTTATTGGAATGAAAAGTCAAGGACTCCCTCCTCAAGAATTGCCGTTGCATCTCCAGCCTAACATTGTCGGAACGTTATATGGTGCAATGATCGAATCAAGGCAGAGACTAGGGAAATCTATTCAAGAGCGAGTCTTTCGAGATGAAGTCAGAAAACTAAACTATAGAATTGGAACTTCATTTGAGAGAAGAGGGAGGTTTGGTTCGCAAACACTTCACAATGTTGAATATTTAGATAATACTACACAAGTTTTGGGCAGTGGAGCAATAGATATAACCTATAATCTTTCAGACCATGAAGTATTCTCTCAATCTTCAAATTAATCAAGTACCTCTAAAGGATAACTAGAGCAAACCTTTAAGCGTTGCCAACAAGTTTAATACTTATCAATAGTTCGCATTAATCATAAAATTCCAAAAAATCAAAAGCACGTGTGCTTTGAATGCTCAAGGAACCATAGAAGTTCCTTGACATAATTACCAAAAACCTCATCTATTTTGCTAATTTTTATCACAGAAAACTATAAATACTTAACAAAATCATTAAAAACATGGACACATTACTTGACTGTTCTAGAGACTGCGAATATTATACTCATCAGTCTGATACTTTAGGAACTTGTCATTATCAAGGACAAACTCTCTCCGTTTTGCCTTATTCAGACTGCCAATTCAGACGCACAATAGACAATCTAAGTTTGTTAACTACCTCACAAGAAAGGAAGGAAGGTAGACAAAAAGCAAGAAGTGGACCAGTTTCAGGACAAGCAGGCGACGCAGATTAATTAATACTTATCAATAGTTCGCATTAATTCTCCTTCAAACCCCAGATCAAAAAAATTAGCCTCACTAATGTGGAGGCGCGAAGCGCCGACCGCGCCCGATCAAAAAAATTAAATACTTAAAGTTCGTAAACAAAATATGAACGAACTATGTTCAAGATGCGGGAAAGAGAGTAAAAGATTTACGAGGGGAGTTTGTCATAATTGTTACAGAAAATATCTATGGGAACAACCAAAATCCGAATGTAAACGATGCCATCGTATGAAGACTATTCAAGCATGGGGCCTTTGTAGTGGGTGTTATAATTCTATTTTTCATGTAGAAAAAGTTAAAATATTTAATAGGAAAAAACTTCATAACATTTCTAATGAGGTTTATAAAAAAATAACTTCAAAATGTGTTATTTGTGGGTTTGAGAAAATAGTAGATTTACACCATCTAGATCATAATCATTTAAACAATTCAGAGCAAAACTTAATAGGATTATGCCCGAATCATCATCGAATGTTGCATAATAGAACCTTTACTTCTGAGATTCTTGATGTTTTAAAACAGAGAGGATACTCTTCCAAAACCCCGTACGAGTCTGATGATTTATTTAAAGCGAACTTAATTGGCACAATTCACAAAAATAAACTTAAATCTTAAACGGCGCTTAATATACCTTGTGCGCACTTTTAGCGCTTTTAAGGGGCAAATAGTTCGGGTTAAATGGAAAAGATTAAATACTACGAAAAGAAGAATATTCTATGCCCCAAAATCAAACAAAAATGCAAGTAGTATACTCAACTAGAGAAAGAAAAAATTTATACCATTCTATAAACTCTAGTGCTAAGTATGATTTAATTATGAGCTGGCTACAGGGAGCTAGAGAAATTCCCCTAGGAGTTGCTTTTCATGCATTTCATCATGTTGAACCAGAAGGGGTAACATTATTATATCATTCTGGTCAATCCCAAGCAGATATTACCGTATTTGGAAATCCAAGAAAGGCGAGTAAATTTATTGAAAGATTAGAAGCATTAATTGAAAAAGAAGGGCACAGAGTTCCTTCAACGCTTTATTAGTATGTAGATCACAGTTTTTACTTAGCTGAATCTTTCTATCTTCGCTTAAATATTTCAGCATAATTGAATAGTTCGTGTTAATATCCATTAACTTTAAATATAACTAAGAAAGACAATTCTATGGAAATAAGACCCATACGTTCTGGAAAAGACTATGGCAAGGGGCTATTAGTAGACTCAGGTTGGACTGGAGTTACTCAATTTAGTTTTCAAGGCCCAGCAGGAACGCCTTCAATTTATATCATTTTTAAAGATGATAAATTTATTGATTACAGCAGTACGGAAGAGGAAGCTAGACGCAAGGTCTACCAACATGCAGAATCAAACGCAAGGTCTAGATTACAAAAATCCAAAGGAGAAAGAGAAGTAGTCTTTTCTGTAAGTTTAGAGGATTTTCTAAAAAATAGTTCGCATTAAACAGAAAAATATAAATATCTATAATTTTTCAATTTTCAATGGATTACTTTTCCCCGAGACAAGATATAGCCTTCGCAGGATTTAATGTCGGAATGAATGGAGGACATTATAATCTTAACCCTCATAACCCAGCAGGCTCAGAATCAGAAAAGCACTTATATAATGAATGGTTAATGGGTTGGGGACAAGGAAGGGTTTGTCTAGAATGGGACAATCCTGCAGGGGTAAATGTTAGGGAAGTGCCCAAACCAGGGTTTGTTTCAAGATTAATTCCAGTTTGGGAAGAAAGACCTATTACTCTAGGATTTAAAGATAGGTTACCAGAAGTATATATTCCATTTGGCTAATCCTCCTTTCACATTACTTTTTCAGACTTTTTTTCTTAAAACCATTTCACCTTTACTAGATTCAACTATCAGTTCATCTCCTGCATTAAAGCCAGATTTAGAAAGTTCAACTTCTGGAATATTAACCTTATACTTAAAATAGGGCATCCCCTTGTATTCTCTAGATTTCTCTTTTAATATCTTCATAAACATTATAATCAAAAAGAGTATTTAAACTTTTAGAGACCGAAAGATTTAAATACTTTAGAGACCTAACTAAATTATGAATAGTATCTATAATATATGTAAAAAAGAAAAAGAAGGCAGTAGAATTTTTGTAGATTCAAAATTATTAGCAGAAGACTGGCTTTCCAAAGAGGACGAAGAAGCCTGGAAAGATTTGTGAAGTGAGGTCTTCTAGTCAATAAATATTGTCATGATGATCGAAATCCCAAAAAAGAATGAAATTATTAGCAATATCTACCTTAAATGTAAGGACAAACGATCTATCAATGTGAACTCTCTTGAAATCACTCAATTCATGTCTTAAATTCTTATACCTCTTGATAGTTTCAAAATCATTATTGATAATTTCCTTGACTTTTTTGTAAATAATATCTGCTTTTTTTCTGTCTTTTTTTACGAGTTTTTTTATTTTAAACTCCAAACTTTCAGAAAAAATATATTTGAACATTTACACCTCAAATAATTCGTCCAGTTCTTTATCACTCATGTTTTTATAGCCATGCTTTTTAATGTGTTCATTTACACCCTCAATCATCTTTTTCACATAATCTTCTTTTGCATCTTTTTCAACAATTTCGTCTCCATAAAGCTCAGCAAATTTATTTATCGCTTCTGATTTATCCCTCAGCCCATACTTTGCTTTGAGCACGGCTAAAACTTTGTTTGTATACGCTCCCAATTCAACTCTTGCAGATATTAGTTCTTGTTCCATGTGATTCTGAGTACACCTAGCATACACAAGAAGTATATAAATCTTTCCGCTCACTTTTTCGTACGTATAACTTACTGCGAGAGCAAAAGAGAGGGTTAATAATATATAATAGTTCGGATTAATCTTTCATAACATATAAATATAAGCGATGCATTAATATTACATCACCTCTTTTTCCCGGGAGCGGACGTTTAATTACTATTTTTCGATTAAACCTCCGTTTCACGGGTTATAATCTTAAAATTAATCATAATCAAGAAATCAATTAGTGATGATGCTCGTGACTTTCCGTCTCAAACTTCTTAGCATCTTCCTCTCCGATTCCAACAATTTTTATTTCAAAAGTGAGGTTCTTACCAGCAAGAGGATGATTCATATCAAGAGTAACCTTATCTTTCTCAACTTTAGCAATTCTAACAGGAAATTGCCTCCCATCTGGTGTTCCCATCATTAACATCATTCCTACTTGAGGTTCTTGCTCTTTTGGCAACATCTCCCTTGGAACTTCTCTCATTAGCTCAGGTCTTACTTCTCCGTAAGCCTCTTTAGACTCAATTTTAATAGTTTTTGAATCGTTTTTATTCATTCCAATTACAGCATTATCAAAGCCAGGAATCATCTCTTCCTGTCCTGCATGAAAAATTAAAGGATGAGAATGTCCTCCATGATTAGAGGTATCAAATACTTCTCCAGAATCTAATTTACCAGTATAGTCTACAACGATTAAGTCTCCTTTCTTAATTGCCATTTTCCTACTCTTTTTTAGGGTTTATAAATTGTGCGATTCAAGAATATTATTTCTTTTACTATGCGTAATCTAACCAAATATAATAAATTATCAAATAAGTATAAACTGCAAAAATTAATATAACTAACAAAGAGGATAAAAATATTCTATAGAACGGAATCATTATACTAATTAAAATTATTCCTAAGCAGACAAAGAAAAACCTGACTAATGGATGAGTATGGTTCAAATTATATCTAATAATATTCATAAAAATAAAGTAAAATTTTTATATTTAAATTTGTGTATAGTCTAAATAAAAGAGCAGAAGTAATTTAACACAAATTTATCTAACCTTTATACTTTTACTATCCATAGAAACTTTAACTTTAGATTTTATATTTTCCTTTCTAAAGAAAATAATTCCTAGCAAAACAATTAAAACAATAAGAGCAATTATTACAATAATTACTACATTTCGCGTTTTGTTTGATTTTTGCGTGTCAGAAGAAGATTCGGTTTGATTTTGCTGTTCAGTTCTATTATATAAGCCAGATGCGCTTATAGGATCAATTATCTCATGCACATAAACTATCGATAAACTAGCCTTGTTAGTGATAGAATTTATCCCAGTCAAAGTAACCTTTATGTCATAGTAGGAATCATTAGTCAATTCAAACTTTGCACTTTCTCCAACTCCTAGAATCGCTTGTTGTGGCTCAGAAGAAACATTCACAGTAGCCTTTCCATTTTGAAGAGCCACAATTCCAATATAATGAGTCACACCAGAAATCTTGATACTAGTTCTTTCTTTAACAAGTAAGTCCTGTTTCACTTCCCCCTTAGTTGAAAATTCTTGGTCGTTATTAGTATAAGTCAAAGACCAATAATTACTTAGTGTTCCTCCTCCACTTGCACTAGAGGTTGTCGTGCTACTGGTACTTGCTGAATCAGGAGCAGAACCAGTGATATACGGAGAAACTCCGGAAAAGTGAGGCACTCTCATATATATCATATTCGCAGAGGTATTAATATAACAATAAACACTAGGAGAATCTCCAGTAATACTACTATTTGTTTTGTTACAAACAATTCCTCCAGCCTGCAAAAAGCTTCTATAGCCCGTTGCATTAAATGAACGATTATTTGTACTTCCAATATAATCATCAATATCACTAGTTAAATTAGATGTTGAATCTCCTCTCGAAGAGTTCCAAGCAACATTCCAATTTTCATCATATAAATATGGTATGGACATGTTTACATTCGCAGAGTCATTTATTACACTATCACTATATGGAATAGAAACGATTGCATAATCATAAACATCTGCAGGTACAAAACTTCCAAATTGCCAGACTTGTGAAGCCGAACTCCCTCCACTCAATGCATTATTATCCATAATACTTTCCATTGGAGGTTGCTTAGCGGCAAACATATCAAAATTATAAAACGTAATTCCTACTCCAGAAGAAGCCATTTTCATTTGCATATTAATTTTTCCAGCAACCATAGCAGAAAAAGGATTAAATGAAGTTGCGCCCATACTAGTAATATTACATTCTGCACTAGGAGAGGCTACATCACAAATACCTCCTGCTCTAAAAAAATTCATATTCATACCAAAACTACTATCTGTAATATTCATAGATTCCATTCTTCCGCTTGCATTTATTCTCTTAAATCCAGCATCTCCTCCAGACATAGTAGTAAGAGTTAGGTTTATTTCTCCAGAACTAAAGTTTACCACTTTTTCTTTAGGAGGAGCATTATTTGAAAATACTTTAATTTTTCCAGTCGAATTCAAAGGCAATGCTAAGTAAAACGTTCCATTAACTATATTATCCGCAACATAGGTAAGAGTTCCAAATATATTATTCCTAACTTGAAATTCTATATGAGGAGTGTCTTGTGTTATTGCTCCACCAGTACTATTTTGAATTCTCACTGCAAACTTTGTAGTATTTGTTTCAGTTTGTCCAGAAGCAACTTTAAAGTTTCCTGCTAATCTATTAAGAGTTATATTAATGTAATTATTTGTTCCGGCAGTTTGTCCATCAAAGCTAACATTTTGAAATGCTCCAACATACTCACTTCCAGCACCAACGCTATCATTTCTTCCATAAAATTCAACCAAATAGTTGTTATCTAATAAACTTATATTATACCATGCGAATTTTCCAGAACATCTGCTATCTGAGTAATTTAATTGCAAAGCACTTGAAATGTTTAAATCCCTATTATCTGCAGGAGCAGGAGGAACAAATCCTGTCCAAGGAGTCATTCTAGGCATGATTGCACTTATGTTTGTAATAGGTGAGGAATTTCCAGCAACATTAATACAACCATACAATTGAACTCTGCTTACAGCAAGAGAGATATTAACATTTATAATTTCTCCACTAATAATTGGTGTTAAAGAAGAGTTTGCTTTGGGAGGAGTTGGGCAGGAAGTATCATTCATAAATCTTCCATCACAAATCGCTCTTTGAGAAAACTGTTGATTTGATCTCATAACCATCAAAGTATATGTTCTAGCTATAGGAACAATTATCTGAGCATTTGTTACATTAGTTTGAGAGTTACCATCAATCATGAATCCAGTTCCTTGTTCCATTAACATATATCCGAATCTTTGAGTAGCAGTAACATTATTTGCACTAACATTTATAGTTGCAGCAGGACCAAGATAAAAGGTAGTCCCATTTAAGCTAGGAGGTCGCATAAATGCAAATTGAGGCCTGTCTTCTTCACTAAATACCTGTGGATAAAACATCTCAGCAGGAAACTGAGGAAGAATAGTTCCAATTTTTAATGCTTGTGAAGGATTAGACTCGTTATAATAAATCATTTTTAATTTATACATCACTCCTCCAGCAGTACTTAGCCCACTTAAAGTAAAATTGCCAGTAATTCCTGTTTTTGTTTGGGAGACAAGAGTTTCTGTTGGAGGACCCATTGTTCCTTCTTGCCATCTCCAAATTGAAACATTCGTTGCATTTTGGAGCCCACCAGTTTCATTCTTAACATATCCTGAAAATCTGAAAGTAAATCCAAAGCTTAAAGTATTAGTTTGATTACTTGTCCCAGATATTCCTGTTGCATTTACAACAACAGTAATCATTGAAGCAGCCTGACTTCTCGAATTAATATTAAACCAAAAATTCTTAGTTGATCCATTTACAATTATACCATTAGATGTTAAGTTGGTAAATGTAATTATTTCAGAATGAGTTCCTCCATATCCTCCTATAGATGTGGAAGAATTAGAGAAATAACTAGCAAACGCAGAAGTACCATTAGAGTTTACTATAAATTTGTCCGGATCAAAGTTTTGGCTTCCAGATACAATAAATACCACTTGAGTGATATTTTCACTCATTGCACCAACTGTAAAATTAATTAAGTTTGCACTGTCAACACCCGCCAATGCTCTTTCTATTCCTCCAGTAGTATTAGTAAAATTAGCACCCAATATTGCGGAAGCAGAACCACTAAGAAAAGTAAGGTATACACTAAAAACTAGAACAAGTATAATAACCGAAAAAATCTTATCTCCTAACAATTTTACCATCTTTTTACTACTATCTCCGACAATATCCATATTTATAAACCTTTTTTATATAATTAGAACAAGCCTCTATAGCTCAGTGGTATTTGCTTCCGTAGCTCAGTAGGTAAGAGTACCGCACTCGTAATGCGGGGGTCCCGGGTTCAATTCCCGGCGGAAGCTTTTATTTATAATAGTACTACTAGTACTATTACCAGAAATTATATAAACATGAACTGTTTAATAATTAGATGAACCGAATATTTTTTTATGATGCGAAATCAAGAGAGAGGTTATTCAAAAAGGTTAAAATGTCTTCCTCTTTTATTTCTTGGAGAGCACTAGCAATAAATCTAAAAACTACTAGGTCCATGTTAGATAATTATCGCAAAGGAAAAATTTTATTATCAGAAGACAGATTTAATATTATTATTTCTATGTTGGGCAAGGCAGACCAAAAAAGCATAATAGAAAGTATTCAAAAAAGACCTTCAAATTGGGGGCAAATAATAGGAGGAAATATTGCATATAAAAGAAATAAACATTTATTTGATTTAGGTAGAGAAAAAGCAAAGAAATTGTTTTTTGATAAGGTAAAATATGACTTTAATATTAATATGCCCTTATCTAAAGATCTATGTGAGTTTCTAGGAGTTATTATAGGAGATGGATGTACAAACAAATATAAAAATATATATCAAACTCACATATCGGGAGATAAAAACTTGGATTACGAATATTATAGCAATAGGTTTTCTTCAATTTGCCAGAAACTTTTTAATATAAAACCAAAAATTGTAATCAGATCTTCTGGGCTTTATATAAATTTTTATTCAAAAAGAATGTTTGAAATTTTAACAAAGAGATTTAATATGCCTGCTGGAGTAAAGTGCTATACTGTAAAAATTCCTTCTGAGATTTATAAAGCACAAAAAGATATGTTACGATTTGTATTAAAGGGAATGTTTAACACAGACGGAGGGGTAGGTTTGGATAAGAGGAAGACTTATAAAAAACCATACCTTCGAGTGAATTATACTTCAACTAGTAAAGAATTAATTTCTCAAATAAGTGCAGCTCTCACAAGTTTTTTTATTCCCCATTCAGTGCATTCTAAAGATAAATCTCAGATTATTCAGATTAATGGGGAGAAAAATGTTAAAAAGTTTTTATTAGAAATTGGTTTTTCAAATCCAAGACATTTAAACAAAGTAGCTTATTTAAATTCGTAAAGCAAGGGTCGAGGGTTCAATCCCCTCTAGAGGCTTTACCTTAAATCCTCTTTTTTTATTCCTATATAATAACATAATAATGTTTATAAAATGAAACTTTTACAAACAATTGTAAAAAGGAGAAAAATGGGAAGCAATTTAGATTTAAGAAAATATCAAAACCCTAATACTATCCAAGACGCTTTTTCAAAAGTTGTTTCTGGAAAGATGGGCTATAAAGCAGTAATAGAGAGAAAGAAAGTTCCTCCAAAATGTGAAAAATGTGGCAGAGGAGGAGATGAAGGCCAAAAGTTTTGTCCAGGATGTGGAGGAAAGATGATAATTCCTCTGACGGAATGCCCAGGTTGTAAAGCACCATTAATGAACGATACAGACAAGTTCTGTATAGAATGTGGTCATAAGTTAAAGGAATAAATTTATTAATATTCTTTTTACTAGACTTATATGAAAGAACAGGTAATTTCTTCTTTGAAAAAAATAACGAATCTCTCTGAATGCGATTTAGACAGAATATTAGAAATTCCCAAAGATAAAAATCTAGGAGACTTTGCTTTTCCTTGTTTTTTCCTTGCAAAAACTATGAAAAAAAATCCAGTACAAATTGCTCAGGAATTATCAAATACAATCGATAAAAAAAACTTTGAAAAAGTTGAAGCAAAAGGAGCATATCTTAACTTTTTCTTGAAAAAAGCGAATCTTGCTAAAGAAGTTTTAACAAAAGTTCTTAAAGAAAAATCCAAATTTGGTTCTTCCAATTTAGGAAATGGAAAGAAAATCGTTATAGATTTATCTGCTCCCAATATTGCAAAACCATTCGGAATAGGACATTTACGTTCAACAATAATAGGTAATTCTATCGCAGAGACAGCCAAATTTATCGGTTTTAAAGTAATAAAAATAAATTATCTCGGCGATTGGGGTACTCAATTTGGAAAATTGATATTAGGATATAAAAAGTGGGGAAATGAGAAAGAATTAAAGAAAAATCCAATTTTACATTTACAAGAGTTATATGTAAGAGTAAATAAATCAGAAGAATTTGAAGAAGAATCAAGAGAGGAATTTAAAAAATTGGAAGAAGGAGACAAGGAAAACCTAAAATTATGGAAAAAGTTTCGAGAACTAAGTTTAGTTGAATTCAATAGAATTTACGATATTTTGAATGTGAAATTCGATATAACTTCTGGAGAGTCAGAGTACAATCATAAAATGGATACCGTTATAAAAATGTTAAAAGAAAAAAGACTGTTGAAAGAAAGTGATGGAGCTCAAGTTGTAGATTTGGACAAATATAATCTAGGCGTTTGTCTTTTAAAGAAAAGCGATGGTGCTACACTTTATGCTACAAGAGATATTACTGCAGCAATTGATAGATATAATAGATTCAAGTTTGACCAGATGATATACGAAGTAGGAGCAGAACAAAAACTCCACTTTAAACAGTTTTTTAAGGTTTTAGAATTGTCAGGACACTCTTGGGCAAAAGAGTGTGTTCATGTATCTCATGGATTATATTTAGATTCAGATGGAAAGAAATTTTCCACAAGAAAAGGAAAAACAGTTTACATGTCAGACATTTTAGATGAAACAATTAATTTAGCTAAAAAAGAAATAGAAAAACGAGAGAAAATTAGCAAAACTGAAATAGACAAAAGAGCAAAAGCAATAGCTCTTTCAGCAATAGTATACGGAGATCTTAAAAATTATCGAGAAAATGATGCCATATTTGATATAGATAGATTCATTTCATTTGAAGGAAATACTGGACCCTACATTCTATATGCCTATGCTAGAGCAAATAGCATTCTTGCCAAGAAAAAAGCACCAATCAAATTTGAAATTCCTGAACTTGACGAGGCAACAAAACAATTAGTATTAAGGTTGAACGAGTTTCCAGAATCTGTTTTAAAAGCATATAATCTTCTTGCACCAAACATTATTGCAAATTATGTTCATTCTCTATCACAACAATTTAACGAATGGTACCATTCTTCTCAAGTAATAGGTTCTGTTCAAGAATCATTCAGACTAAATGTCGTTAAATCCACAGTTCAAGTCATAGAAAACGCTTTAAAATTATTAGGTATTCCTCTCATCAAAAGAATGTAACAAAACTTAAATACCCTCTATTCGACGAAATTTTATGGATATAATTATATATTTATCAATTAGCACAGGCATATTAGTTATTATCTTTGTAATGCTTCTTATTTTAATTAGCTCAAAAAATCCAGATAAAAAAGAAGTTCAAAAAAAACAGCAAGGTTATAACGCTTCTGTTTTAAGAAAACATATCTCTTCTGAAACAGAAGATTAAGTTTCTTCGGACTCTAGTAATCCTTATATACTCTTCAATCTGGGCTAAATAGTAGACGAGCCGGCGCGTTTGCCCTGCGCCATTCACTAGAGGGCATCAAGTGGGCTTTAAGGAGTACGTGACATCAGATTGATTCAGTCTTGAATCAAACGTTGAAGTTTTGTCCTGTTCGATCGTGCTCCTGTAAACCGGGTCAGGTCAGGAATGAAGCAGCCCTAAGCAGGAAGTTCGGTGCTTACAGGGTTGCAAAGCTGAGGATGATTCAAGGTCAACTGTTTCAGTTTGATTGAGCAAACTCCCCGTCTACACTTTTCAAAAACATATAAAAACCAATTAACTATGTTATTATTATGAATAAGAGGGCACAATTTTTTATTATAGCAGCACTTATACTTTCTGGGATAATATTAACACTGGGAAGGGCGTACACTTCTTCAAAAATCGAACAAGATAATTTGCAAGTTTATGATCTTTCAAACGAAATTCAGTATGAAACCAGTCAAGTTATAGACAATGGAATTTTCAATCAAGAAACTTTAGCAGACATAAAACAAGATATTGAAAACCTAACTGCATATTATTCTTCTTTAAATCCAGACAGCAATATTCTTATTTTATATGGTAATTCTTCAGACATCTCACTAATAGAATATAATCTTTCATCTAAAACTATAGTAGAATCTGCAATAAATACGTCAGAAATTCTTTCAAAAACATCTCCTTCGACTTCATTCAAATTAGACAATCAACAAATTAAAGTGAAAATAATTTCTCCTCCGCAGAATCCTAGTTCATCTGTTCTTCAGGAAGTAGAGCATTCATTGATAATGAATGGTCAACAAGTTTTTTATGTCGTTGTAAGAAATAAAGCAAGGGGGCAGGATGTCGTTGTATACAGATAAAAGAGCAGTAAGCGAGATGATAAGTTATGTTATCTTAATAGTAATTGCTCTGGCTTTAAGTGTTATGGTTTTTACATATCTTAAGATTGATATTCCAAAGGAGAAGCCCCAGTGTTCTGAAAGTATAGCCCTGTCAATAAGAGATGCTAGTTGTGCAGTAGACTCTTCAAATAGTCAAATGAATCTTTCAATCTTACTAGAAAATAAAGGTTTTTTTACAATTGATGCAGTTTATGTAAGAATGGGTCTGAAAGGCAAGAAAATACTAGTTCCTTTAAACGGACCGAACAAAGAAGAACTTTCCTTTTATATTTCTTCAGGAGCAAGTCCTGGACTTTTACCACAAATAAAATATCCTTGGTTTAATACGATTCCTTCTTCAGACTTAACGCCGGCTAAAGGGAATTATACTGTTGAAGTTCAACCCGCAGTATATTCTAAAAATGAACTAACTATCTGTGATAGTGCAATAGTTAAACAAGATATAGCGTGTAAATAAGTGCAATAATCTATTTATAATGCATATCTGAGTCTTTTTTATGAAATTTGCACATCTTGGTGATTGTCACTTAGGGGGATGGAGACAACCGGAGTTACAAAAATTAAATCTCCTTTCGTTTCAGTATGCAGTAAATAAATGTATAAAAGAGAATGTAACTTTTGCTTTAATAACAGGAGATCTTTTTGATTCAGCATATCCTCCAATTGAAACTTTAAGAGATACATTCAATGAATTTAGAAAACTACAAGAAGCAAAGATTCCTGTATTTCTAATAGCGGGAAGTCATGACTATTCTGCTTCTGGTAAGACATTTCTAGAGGTATTAGACAAAGCAGGATTTTGTAAAAACGTAGCAGTTTTCGAAGAGCATAAAGGAGCAATAATGCTTCAGCCTACTCTCTATAAGGGGTTTGCTCTATACGGTTATCCTGGTAAAAAATCAGGATTAGAAGTAGAGGATATAGGAAGAATAAAAATTCAAGATGCACCAGGAATGTTCAAGATACTAATGCTTCATACTGCTATAAAAGATGCAGTAGGAAACCTTCCAATTCCATCCGTGGACGAAAAAAAGCTTCCAAAGGTAGATTATCTTGCACTTTCGCATTTACACATTGATTATAACAAAGACGGCAGAGTTTATTCTGGACCAATCTTTCCAAATAATCTCGAAGAACTAGAAGAATTACGTGCAGGCTCTTTTTATATCTTTGATGATGGCAAAATCAAAAAAGAAGTTATAAAAATAAAAGAAATTCTTCCGATAAAAATAGAAGTAACAAATGCTCTAGAAGCAACTAAAAAAATAATTGAAAAAATAGAAGAAGAGTCAATAGCAGATAAAATAGTTATATTACGTTTGTCAGGCATACTAGAACAAGGAAAGCTAACAGATATAGATTTTATAAAAATTGAGGCATTTGTTCGTTCAAAAGGAGCTTTTTCTTTTATTAAAAGCACTTCAAAACTTCATCATCTTGAGGCAGAAATAATTTTAGAACAAGTAGATGCTTCCTATTTAGAACAGCACATTCTTGAATTATTCACTCAAAAAAATCCAAGCAAATTCAATTCTTTCTCATATTCTCTATTAAAAGCACTTCAGCTTGAAAAAATAGAAGAAGAAAAAATTGTCTCTTTTGAAGATCGTTTATTAAGTGAGGTTAAAAAAATAATTGAAATATGAAAATAAAAAAGCTCCTTATTAAAAATATTAGAAGTTTTACAGATCAAGAAATTAATTTTCCCGAAGGATCTCTTTTGTTATCTGGAAATGTAGGTTCAGGAAAAACAACATTGCTTCTTGCAATAGAATATGCTTTGTTTGGTCTTCAAGCAGGACAAAAAGGAGCCGCCCTTTTAAGAAATAGCGAAGATAATGGCTCGGTAATACTTACATGCGAGATAGATAGCACTGAAGTAATTATAGAAAGAGGATTAAAGAGAGAGAAAAAGTCTATAGTCAGCGATTATGCAATTCTAACAATAAATGGTAACAGTATAGAATATTCAACAACAGAGCTAAAGTCAAAGGTTCTTAATCTATTAGGATACCCTCAAGAACTTTTAAAGAAAACAAACATGCTTTACAAATATACTATATATACTCCTCAAGAGCAAATGAAGCAAATAGTGTTGGAAGATTATGAAACAAGACTTTCCGTTCTGAGGACTGTGTTCGGAATAGAAAAATATCGTTTGGTCAAAGAAAATCTAATATTAGTGATAAATAACCTTAAAGAAGAAATGAAATCCTTTCAAATGAACGTAAAACTACTTGAGCAGGAAACAATCAAAATGCAAGAAAAAAGAGAAAGAATATTAATTTTAGAAAAGAGAAGACAAGAAGCAGAATCGGTTATATTTCAAAAAAGAGAATTAAGAAAATTGATTGAAAAAGAAGCAGAAGATATAGAAAAGAAAATCCGTGAAAAGGATCAGTACGAAAACGAGGTAGAAAAAACTTCTATTCTTATTTCTTCTAAAAAAGATAGTTTAACATCCATAGAGAAAGAGCTAACAGAACTACAGACTACATTACTTGAGGGACCAAATTACAGTGCAGAAGATTATATTAGCATAACTTCAAAAATAGCTAGTAAAAGAGAATTGATAGAATCACTTCATTCATCATATCTTACTCTTTTAAGTAAAATTCATTCTATAGAAGAAAATAAATTCGAACTTTTAGAAAAAAAGCAAAGGGTTTTTTCCATGTATTTTTGTCCAACTTGTCTTCAAAACATTCCTGAAGCACATAAACACAATATTTTAAATGAGACCGAAACAAAGCTCGTAGAAATAAAAAAACAGGTAGAAGGACTTGAATTAGAAAGAAAAAGAGTATCTTTACAATTAGCATCTGAGAAGACTGAACTTGAAAATCAAGAAAGAATAAGAGCAGATTTGGACATTCAAAAATCTAAGCTCATGTACATTGAAAGAGCAAGATTAAAGATTTTAGAGTCAGAAAAGAACAAGCAACTACTAATAAAAGATATAACTTTATTAGAAAAACATCATTTTTCATTGAAAGAACAGGTTTCAAATTTTTCAAAGTTCGACATTCAATCAAAAAGAAAGTTGGAAGAGTTAAAACATGCTTTTGTTGAAGAAAAGAATGCAGAAATAGCGCGTGCAGAAGTTAATAAAGAGTTAGAACTGACACATTCAGAGATTGCAAGGCTCAATATAGATATTATAGAAAAGGAAAAATCAAAATCAAAGCTTACAAGTATACAAGAAATGATAGATTGGCTTTCAACACAGTTCTCTGCTATGGTGTCATATATAGAAATACAAGTTATGATGAAGCTCAGACTTGAATTTTCAAGATTCTTTTCAGCGTGGTTTTCAATGATTGTAGGAGATCAATTTGAAATACAATTAGATGAGAACTTTACTCCTCTAGTTATTCAAAGAGGTATAGAAATGGACTATTCTTTTCTTTCCGGAGGAGAAAGAACAGCCGTTGCTTTAGCTTATCGTCTTGCACTTAATCAAACAATAAACTCTGTTTTGAGTAATATTAAAACGAAAGACCTCATTATTTTAGATGAACCTACTGAAGGCTTTTCAGAAGCGCAAATTGATAAGATTAGAGATGTTTTAGAGCAACTCAAGGTAAATCAACTCATAATCGTTAGTCATGAACACAAAGTAGAAAGTTTTGTTGATAATGTGATTAGAATACAAAAAGAAGGAGATATATCTAAAGTTATCACAGAACCAACTACCACAACACTTAAATATCCCTAATTCATCAAAAAAATAACAGAGGTTCTACCTTCTATAAAGAATGAATACAAATAATAATATGAATGAAGAGATTGCAAAAAATATGCTTAAAACGGGAACTGTAAACATAGGTATAGTTTGTAAAGATGGAATAGTTTTAGCAGCTGATAGAAAAATTTCATATGGAGGAGGAAGTGGAGTTTCATATGTGGGTGGAGAAATAAAGAAAATAGTGGAGGTCAATGATAAAATTATTTTAAGCATGGCTGGAACAGCATCTGATGCAGTAAGAAATATTTCAATTTTAAGAGCAGAATTAAGGATAAAAGAATTAAGAACAAAAAGAAGAATTTCGGTAAGAGAAGTAGCAGCTTTTACGTCCAATATGCTATTTCAAAATATACGAACTCCTAGCATGATTCCAAGCATTGCACATTTCCTTCTTGCAGGGAATGACGAAGAAGGGACGCATTTATTCGATATTTCTCCCGATGGATACTTAAAAAAGGTTGAAACATGTGTATCAAGTGGTTCAGGTATGCTACAAGCAGATCCTATTCTTGACTCTGAGTATCAAAAAGGAATAAGTATAGATGAAGGAATAAAGTTAGCAGTAAAATGTATTCGTGCATCTACTGGAAGAGATCCAGCAGTAGGATTAGGCTTAGATGTATATGTAATAAAAAAAGACAAAATCGAACAGGTATTAGATAAAAGATTTATCTATGACTTGAAAGATTAGATTTTTATTTTAAAATGGTAGATATTTTGAAGAGTATTAAAGAAGAATTACCAAAAGTAATCACTGACGCAGTCTTTGAAGGAGCAAATATAGTTCTATACACAAATGATAAAGAATTTTTTAGAACAGGAGACTACAAAGTTAGAGAAGTTGTTGATAAAATAAAAAAAAGAATAGAACTACGAGCAGATAAATCAATTCTCGCATCAGAAGAGGAAACAGATAAGTCTATAAGAGCATTAGTTCCTGAAGAAGCAGAAATAACTTCTATTATATTTGATGTTCAAAGAAGTGTTGTTGTAATCGAAGCCAAGAAGCCAGGAATGGTAATAGGAAAGCAAGGAGCAGTTTTATCAGATATAAAAAAATCTACTTTTTGGAATCCAGTTGTCCAAAGAAGCTCTGCTATTCCTAGTAAAATAACTGAGAAAATTCGTTCAGTTCTTTATGCAAATAATAGTTATAGACGAAAATTCTTGAATGAAATAGGAAAAAAGATTTTTGAGGACTGGAATCCTGATAAAATGGACATCTGGGTTCGTTTGACCTATTTAGGCGGAGGAAGACAGGTTGGGCGTTCTTGTTTGTTATTGCATACTCCAAAATCAAAAATTATGTTAGACTGCGGAATAAATCCTGCTTTTTCAGAGGGGCAAGAAAGATTTCCTCATTTAGATGTCTGCGAAATAGGAGATTTAAGCACGATAGATGCAGTTATACTAAGTCATGCACATTTAGATCACTCTGGACTTTTACCTTATTTATACAAAATGGGTTATCGTGGACCTGTTTACATGACCGCACCAACAAGAGATATAGCTTCTCTTCTTGCTTTAGATTTTGTAGGAGTGGCTTATAAGCAAGCAACAGCACCTATTTACAGGCAAGAGGATATCTCTGAAATGGTTAAACATTCTATATGTTTAGATTATGGAGAGGTTTCAGATGTAACTCCTGATATAAGAATTACTCTTTATAATGCAGGACACGTATTAGGCTCTGCTCAAGTGCATATTAATATTGGAAACGGGTTACATAATTTTGTTTATTCTGGAGATACAAATTACAGAAAGACTAGATTATTAGATCCTGCAGTAAACCATTTTCCAAGAGTTGAAACGATAACAACAGAATCTACTTACGGAGGTCATGAAAACATTCTTCCTCCAAGAGCGGAAAGTGAAGCAAAATTTATTTCTTTAGTTAAAGAAGCAATTGCCAAAGGAGGTAAAGTTTTACTTCCGGAATTAGGTCTAGGACACGCACAGGAAACAGTTTTAAGAGTTGAAGAAGCAGTTAGAACAGGAGAACTTCCAGATATTCCAGTTTACTTGGATGGAATGATTTGGGATATTAATGCAATTCATACAGCTTATCCAGATTTTCTCTCTACAACAATTAGAAATCAGATATTTCAGGACAATAATCCATTTACTTCTTCAATTATAAAAAGAGTAGGAAGCCCTTCAGAAAGAAAAGAAGTAATCGAAGGAGGACCTTGTATCATAATTGCTACTTCAGGTATGCTTGTGGGAGGAGCTTCAGTTGAGTATTTCAAAAATTTAGCTTCAAATGAGAAAAACATAATTGTGTTTGGGTGTTATCAAGCAGCAGGATCATTAGGGAAACAAGTTCAAGAAGGAGGAAAAGATTTTTATGTAGATGGTGAAAAAGTTGTAGTAAACATGCAAGTAGAAACAATTTCAGGATTTTCAGCTCATTCAGGGAGAAACGAACTTTTACAATACATAAGCAGAATGACTCCTAGACCTAAAAAGATTATTATCAATCATGGAGAAATTACTAGATCATTAGATTTAGCTTCTTCTCTATACAAACTAAACAGAATAGAAACAGTTGTTCCTAGGAATCTTGAGACGATAAGATTAAAATAATATTTATTAGTTAGTAAAGTAATTCATACAATTTAAAAACTCAATTTACTAAAAACAAAAATGAAGCATTCTTTGAAAATAACTCTTATTTTAATAACAATGTTTGTCTTTGCTCAACTAATAGGAATATTAGTAATACATCAATATTCACCTCAAACAAGTCAAATATCTCTAAATGGTACTTCAACTAATGTCACTTCTTATAATCTTCCATATGGATTTGAACCTCCAGAGCAAGATGCAAGTACAAACATTATTTCAATAATAATTTCATTTGCATTAGCAATAACTCTTCTTTTAATATTAATGAAATACAAAGTCGAGCTTTTTCTCAAATTATGGTTTGGAGCCGTAATTATACTTGCTCTTAGTACTACTATATTCTCATTTCTAAAACCTATTCAATATGCTTCACTAATTGCTCTAATAATTGCTCTGCCTCTAGCATATTTAAAAATTATAAAAAGAAATATTATAGTACATAATGTCACAGAGCTTCTTATATATCCTGGAATTGCCGCAATATTTGTCCCTCTTCTAAATCTAACCACTTGTGTAATTCTTCTAATTTTAATATCAATATATGATATATATGCTGTTTGGCATGCAAAGTTTATGCAAAAGATGGCAAAGTATCAGATGTCAAAATTAAAAATCTTTTCTGGATTTCTTATTCCTTATATTCAAAAGACAGAACTTACTAAGTTAAAAAACAAAAAGAAGGTAAAATTGACGGTAGCAATCTTAGGCGGAGGAGACGTAGTATTTCCAATAATTCTTTCGGGAGTAATGCTTAACTTTTACGGACTTATTCCCGCATTACTCGTTACGTTAGGGGCAACTTTGTCACTTTTTGCATTGTTCATGTTTTCAGAAAAAGGCAAATTTTATCCTGCAATGCCTTTCATAACTGCAGGTTGTTTTGTAGGATTAATTCTAGGATTTTTGCTATAGATAGGATATTTCAAGTCTTC
>ERZ1292629.982-Hain-H43-01um-R1-982-length-30128-cov-7_pt3 | contig 19727 bp, 19 predicted proteins | sample MGYA00564399_ERZ1292629 | MGnify/ENA primary metagenome ERZ1292629 (study PRJEB36523, sample SAMEA6512636) | groundwater metagenome | collected 2019-01-08 | study: AquaDiva: Metagenomics assemblies of 32 groundwater samples | reverse complement strand
AAAAGAGGTTTTAACTTGGAAGAAAAACATAAGAAAAAATGCTGAAAAATTTGGCTGGGATAAGATAATTAAACAAACTTATGAAGACTATGTTAATTAGTATAATCCTCCCTGCTTATAACGAAGAAAAAGATATTTTAGAATGTCTGAAAAGTTTGAAGCAACAGGATTATAAGAATTTTGAGATAATAATTGTTGATGATGGAAGTAAAGACAGGACTGTAGAAATTGTTGAAAATTTCAAAAAGAAGAATAATAAATTAAAAATCAGTATTCTAAATAATAGTTTTATTTTCTAAATCTTAAAATTGTATAAAAAACTCCTGCATATAAAATTCCTATAGAATTTAATAGGGCATCTGAATAATTGCATGAGCGAAATGGAACAAAAAACTGATGGATTTCATCTGAAATTCCATAAGCGATTGCAATTAAAATTGCAGGAAAAACAAAACTCTTATTTTTTCCTTTTGTCATTGAGATTAATAAAAATATAGACAAAAAGAAAAAAGCAAAAAAATGATAAATATAAGATAAATAACCATATGAAACTCCTCCTTTTCCAAATTGCCTTGCAGAAATATAAAAGATAATTCCTGCTATAATTAGAGTTATTATCCATGACAGCTTATTATATTTTTCAAAAAAATTTATTAACATTTTACCTTTTTTGTTTTATCTTTAGTATACAAATGCTTTTAAAGATTATTTTTATACAAAAGTATATTTGAAATGGCAGACTCAAAGACTCTCAAGATTGAGGAGATATTAAAAAGATTTCCTGAGAAAAGAATTGTTGTTTTAGGAGATGTTTTTTTAGACCATTTTATTTATGGAAATATTTCAAGAATGAGCCCTGAAGCTCCTGTACCTGTTGTTAACTTTGAAAGAGAGACTTACTCTCCTGGTGGTGCTGCAAATACTGCTGTTAATATTGCTGCTTTAGGAGGAAATGCAGGAGTGTTTGGATTAATAGGCATAGATTCTTATGCAGAAAGACTAATTGATTTATTAGACAAAAGAAAAATAGGAACTGGACTGCAAAATGCATTACATGAAACAACATTGAAAACAAGAATAATGGTTGATAATGGGAATGGAAATTATCAACATTTTTGCAGACTTGATAAAGAGAGACATATAAAAATTAACAAAACAGATAAAAAAGAGATTACTACTCGTTTATACAAAGACCTAGAATCCTTTAATCCTGATATAATTGCTATTTCTGATTATGCAAAAGGATTTTTAGATAGAAACTTAGTTGGAGAAATAAAAAAATATGCAGAAGAAAAAAATAAAAAAATTCTGGTAGATACAAAACCAAAGAATCTTGAATTTTACAAAGGAGTTTATTTAATAAAGCCTAATGCAAAAGAAGCAAGAGAAATGACTGGAATTGATGATATTGAAAAAGCAGGAATTGAATTGCAGAAAAGAACTGGTGCTAATATAATTATAACAAAAGGAAAAGATGGAATGAGCATTTTTGAAAAAGATAAATTTCAAACAATGCCCACTTATGCAAAAGAAATTTACGATGTAAGCGGTGCTGGAGATACTGTTTTAGCTAGCCTTGCAATGGCAATTGCATCAGGAGCTGATTTAGAACAAGCTGCAAGAATTGCAAATCATGCTGCAGGAATCACAGTTGGAAAAAGAGGTATCACAAGCGTTTCTTTAGATGAGCTTGAAAGAAGTTTTTTATTCAAAAACAGAAAAATAAAATCATTAGATGAATTAGTTGAGATAACACGCAAATTAAAAGATAATGGAAAAAAGATTGTCTGGACAAACGGATGCTTTGATATTCTTCATCAAGGGCATATTGAATATCTAAGAGAAGCAAGAAAATTAGGAGATATTTTGTATGTTGGATTAAACTCAGATGAATCTGTAAGAAGATTAAAAGGGCCTACTCGTCCTGTAAATAATGAACAAGAAAGAGCAGAAGTTATTGCTGCTTTAGAGTTTGTTGATTATGTTACAATTTTTAATGAACTGTCTCCTTTAGGCAGAATTAAAATGCTAAAGCCTGATATTTATGCAAAAGGCGGAGATTATACTCTTGATACAATTAATCAAGAAGAAAGATATGTTGTTGAAAGTTACGATGGGAAAATAAAATTTCTTCCTGTTGTTGAAGGAAAATCAACTACAAAAACTATTGAAAAGATAGAAAAAATAAAAGATACAAAACAAAATAGTTAATCAAATCTTCTGTGCTTAACTTTTTTTAGAAATTGCCTGTAAGTAAGGATTCCATATTCACTTACAATTGCTTTTATATACTTCTTTTTTATTAGCTCAAAAGCTGGATTTTTTATTTTTATATGATTAGGCACGTTTTTCCAAACTTCGTGAAAATCTCTTTGTTCAAGTTTTATATTTTTTGGAGAATATTTCCAAGAATCTGCAATAATATAAACCGGAATATTGTTTAGATTTGCAATTTCAGCAAACATTGCGCTTCCTATTTTGTTTATGATGCCTTTTTTTAAAATTGCGTCTGAACCTAAAAACACTACATCTGCTTTTTTTGTTCCTTGTGCTCTTATTAATGCAACAGATGCTGCAGCATCTATAAAAGTAGTTACTTTAATTCCTTCTTTTTTAAGTTCTTTTGCTGTTTTTCTTCCTTGATATAAAGGGCGTGTTTCTGTATTGTAAACTTCAAATTTTTTTCCTTTTTTATGTGCATAAATCAATGCTTTAACAACATTTGTAGAATGACAATGAGTAAATATTACATCATGACTTTTTATTAATCTGATAACATTTTTATTTATTTTCTGCTGAGCATCTGAAAAATGAGCCAGAATTTCTTTTTTTGATAGTTTATCTATATTATTTAGGATATTTACAAGCATAGGTTCTGTTGGACGCAGGCTTAATAACCTTCTTTTTGATTCTTTTGCTGGAATCAAACTATAAGCATAAACTGCTGCTTTTGCTAGATTAGTTGCTCCTTGGATTTTTATAAGCTTAATATCTCTTGCTATTTTATTGAATCTTGCTATTTTGTTCATCTTAACTCTTTTTTAATATAAGCATTGTTAATTATATAAATCTTTAGAAGTTTATATTATAAATAACAAAACGAATATTTAAAAATACAATTTGATATGTTAATCTAAATAAAGATTATTTGAAAAAGAGAAAATGCTAGAAATGCTTATTAATCCAAAAAAGGCTGAAAGAAGACCATGGGAAATGTTTTTTGTTGGTGCTTTTTATGCAACTGTTTCATTGTTATTAGTAAAATGGATTTTCTCCCAAGACCCTGTTCTTTCCAAATATACAGGGATTTTAGTAATAACTTTTTGTGTTATGTTTTCTATTCCTTTTATGTATTACACAATTAAATTAGAAGAAGAAAAAGACCTTGAAATAACTGGTTTTAAAAGACTTTTAAAAGAGCATGAAAAAGCATTATTTGCCTTAATGTTTTTGTTTGTAGGCTTTATAGTTGCTTTTTCATTCTGGTATATTGTTTTTCCTGCTGGAAACCAGAGCTTCAGAGCGCAGATAGAAACTTATTGCATGATAAACAGGCCTGCGCATTTTAGTGAGTGTGTTTCAGAATATGGAATTGAGCAGGTTTCAAAAACAACTGCTTTTTTAACTGCAAAAGAAAGATTAGTAAGTATTTTTTCAAATAATATTTATGTTCTTATTTTTACTCTTGTTTTTTCTTTGATTTTTGGAGCAGGAGCTATATTTATACTGGCCTGGAATGCAAGTGTTATAAGTGCTGCAATTGGAATCTTTTCAAAATCAAGCCTTGCAAAACTTCCATTAGGGCTTGCAAGATACATGATTCATGGCATACCTGAAATTGCTGCCTATTTTTCAGGTGCAATAGCAGGAGGAATAATCAGCATTGCTGTGATAAGGCATGATACACATTCTGAAAAATTCTGGATAATTTTGCAAGATTCTTTGAATTTAGTAATTGCTTCTGTTGTTATACTCTTTATAGCAGCTCTTATTGAGGTATTCATAACACCAGTTATATTTTAGTTATCATTTAAATATAAAAAGCTTTTAAAAGCCTGAATATCTCTAAAAAACAGATAAAATTAGGAAAATGGCAAGATATATTTGCATGGCATGCAATTTCAGATTTAATTCTGAAAATCCAAAAGAATGCCCTTATTGCGGAAGAAGCAGAATTGAAAAAGAAAAAAGTGCAGAAGAGCTTTTAGAAGAGGTTGATAAAATTTTAGATGAATAAAATGGAACAAGAAAATACTGAAATAACAAGTGAAATAATAGAACAAAGAAAAAAGCAGTTTGCATCATTTTTAAAGAAAAATAATTTTGTTAAAATATTTTTTGTTTTAGCAGCAATATGCATTTTTTTTGCTTTGTTAACTTTTCTTATTAAAAAAGAGTTTTTGTTTGCTAAAGGAATGTGGCTATTATTGGGCATTGCTTTTATTTTTTCTATGGTTTTTTCTTATTTTGACAGAAAAAGAATTATGTTTATTCCTATAGTCTTGTGGCTTGTTGTTTTAGGAGTTTCTATAAGAAGCCTGCCTATGACAGACCATAATGGAACTCCTGGATTATGGGATATAACAACTAATACCTGGACATTAGGACCTGATTTAGATCCTTTCTTATTCTTAAGGCAAGCTAAAACAATTGCTGAAAATGGTTCTCTTCCTAAAATAGATTACATGAGAAATATTCCATTAGGATTTGATAATTCTTATGAAACAAAATTATTGCCTTCTCTTATAGCTTACTTGTATAAATTTTTAAAAATTTTCAAAGATACATCTATTGAATATGCTGGTGTTGTATTTCCTGTTGTAATGTTTGCCCTGACTATACTTGCTTTCTTTTTATTTGTTAGAGAAATTTTCCTAAAAAAAGACAATCCTAGTGAAATAAAGCCCAACATAATAGCTTTAATATCTACTTTGTTTATGATTGTTGTTCCTGACCTGCTTCCTAGAACAATTGCAGGAATTCCTGAAAAAGAATCAGCTGCTTTCTTTTTTATGTTTATGGCATTTTATTTATTCTTAAAATCATGGAAAACAGACAAAAGAGTAAATTCTGTAATTTTTGCTGTTTTATCTGGATTTTCTACTGCTTTCATGGGCTTGGTTTGGGGAGGAGTAAGCTATGCTTTTATTACAATAGGCTTGTCTGTTCTCATATCTTTTATTATAGGCAAGGTTGAAAAAAAAGAGTTCTTCTCTTATAGTTTTTGGTTAATTGCAACAACATTCGGGCTTGTTATTTTTTCTAATAAGTATTCTCTAGTAAATCTTATACTTTCAGTTGGAACAGGCATTGCTTTTTTAACTTTTTTTATTATTTTGTTTCATTTTATATTATGGAACACCAGACTATCAAAGATTAAAGCATTAGAAAAAATAAAACTACCAAAAACAATTATCTCCTTAATAATAGCTTTTGTGTTGGGAATTATTTTATTATTGATTTTATCAGGCCCTTCTGCCATGAAAGAAAGAGCTGACGTTATAATAAAAAATTTTATAAGGCCTGTAACAGGCAGATGGAGCATTACTGTTGCTGAAAACAAACAGCCTTATTTCACAGAATGGGTTTCTCAATTCGGGCCTATTTTACCTAAGACAAATATTCCTGTTCTATTCTGGATCTTTTTTATAGGCTCTATAATACTTTTTAAGGAAATGACTAATAAAATAAGAAGAAAAGATTCCTGGAAATTGACAGGCCTTTACTTCTTGTTGCTTATAGGAGTAATATTTTCAAGATATGCTCCTCATCCAAGTCTTTTTGATGGAGAAAATTTCATTAGCAGGTTGCTTTATTTTGGAAGCTTGTTATTATTTGCAGGATATCTTATTTATGTTTATATAAAATACTACAAAGAAAATAATGAGTCCTTTAAAAATATTGATTATGGATCTTTGTTTTTGTTTTCATTGTTTGTATTATGCTTGTTTACTACAAGGGGTGCTGTAAGATTAATTATGGTTTTAGCTCCTGTTGCTGTCATATTTTTAGGATATACAACAGTAAGATTAATGAATCTTTTCAAGCATTTTAAAGATGAAACTCTTAAAATAATATTAATAATTATAATGATTCTTGTTTTAATTCTTGATTTTTTTATATTTTTTGGAGATCCTTTTTTAACTAAAACAGCTGGCTTTTATCCTATTGTTCAAAATCAAGCTTATAGTTATATACCAAGCTATTATACAAATCAGTGGCAAGAAGCAATGAAGTGGATAAGAGAAGAAACTCCAAAAGATGCTGTGTTTGCGCACTGGTGGGATTATGGTTATTGGGTTCAGACAATGGGAAATAGAGCAACTGTGTTAGATGGAGGAAATGCAATTGTGTGGTGGAATTATTTAATGGGCAGAAATGTTTTAACAGGAGATAATCAAAAAGATTCTTTAGAATATTTATGGAACCACAATGCAACTTATTTATTGATTGATTCAAGTGATATTGGAAAATATGGTGCATTTTCAAGCATTGGAAGTGATGCAAATTATGACAGATATTCCTGGATTGGAACTTTTTTAATGGATACTTCTCAGACTCAGGAAACAAGCAATCAAACAATTTATGTTTATACGGGTGGTATTGGATTTGATGAAGATTTAATAATAAATGAAAGTGGAAAACAGATTTTATTACCCAAAGAAAAATCAGGAGCAATGGCTATAATTTTACCAAGCCATACTGAAAACAATAAAACAGAATATCTACAACCTTATATAGTTGCTGTTTATCAGAACAACCAATATAAGGTAGATTTAAAATATTTAAATATTAATGACAAATTCATAAAATTTGATACTGGAATAGAAGCTGCTGCTTATATATTTCCAAAAATTGATTCTTCTGCATCAGGAGGATTAAGTGAAAATCAAATTGGTGCTGCAATGTATTTGTCTCCAAGATTACTAAGAGGATATCTTGTTCAAAAATACATTCTAAATGATCCTTTTAACAAATTTCCAAATTTTGAAATATCTCATATTCAATCTAGCAAGATTATAGATATTTTAAGAAATCGGGGTGTTCAGCTTCCTGAATTTATATATTATCAGGGTGTTCAGGGACCTATAAAAATATGGAAAATCAAATATGATGGAGATGAAAAGATTAAAGAAGATTATCTTGTAACAGAACCTCCTAGTTATATAACATGGCAATTCTAAACAACTAAATTTAAAAATATAGGTTTTGATAATAAATAATGGAAATTGTATTGTTAGTATCTTTATTAATAAGCTTTTTTTTAACTGCTTTAATTGTCCCAAAATGGATTAAAAAATGCAAGCAGGTTGATTTGTTATGGGAAGATATGAACAAATATAATCATCCTAAAAATGTTGCTTCTTCTGGAGGAATCATTGTCGTAATGTCTTTTATATTAGGAGTTTTGTTTTATATTGCTATTAAAACCTTTATATTAAAAATAAATGTCACTACTGTTGAAATTTTTGCTTTATTGACAGTTATCTTGATTTTGGCTATTGTTGGGCTTACAGATGATTTATTAGGCTGGAGACATGGAGGATTGTCATGGAGATTTAGGCTTTTTCTTGCAATTTTTGCTTCTATTCCATTAATTGTAATAAATGCAGGAGATTCTGGGATAGAACTGCCTTTTTTAGGAGCAGTGAATATAGGAATTCTCTATCCTTTGGTTTTCATTCCTATTGGAATTGCAGGAGCAACAACAACTTATAATTTTTTAGCAGGATTTAATGGATTAGAAACAGGGCAAGGTATTATAATATTATCATTTTTATCTTTCATAGCTTATGTTACTGGTTCTTCTTGGATTTCTTTAATAGGATTAATAATGGCAGCCAGCTTAATAGGATTTTATATTTATAATAAATATCCTGCCAAAGTTTTTCCAGGAGATATTTTAACATATTCTATAGGAGCTTTGATAGCATGCATGGCTATTTTAGGAAATTTTGAAAAAATTGCTGTTTTTATATTTATTCCTTATATTTTGGAAACTTTTTTAAAAGTCAGGGGAAAATTAAAAAAACAGTCTTTTGGAATACCTCAAAAAGACGGAAGCTTGGAAATGCCTTATGCAAAAATATATGGATTAGAGCATCTTGCTATAAAAATTTTAAAAAAAATAAAAGGAAAAGCATTTGAAAGAGATGTTGTTTATCTGATTTTTGCTTTTCAGATTTTTCTCTGTCTTTTGGCTTTATTAATTTTTAGAAATTTTTTGTTTTACTAAAATGGGATATTTAAGAAATATTACAAAAAATGAATTTTTCATGGGCGGTTTAACTCTTCTGATACTACTAAATATTGGAAATGTTCTTAATTATGTGTTTCATTTTTCAATGGCAAGGATGCTTGGGCCTGTTGATTATGGAATCTTGGCAGTTCTAACAAATTTAATTTATATTTTTAGTGTTCCTACCACCTCCATACAAACATTTGTATCTAAATATACAACAAAATTTGCTGTAAGAAATGAATCTGGAAAAATAAAAAGCATGTTTAAAAATCTAATGAAAAAAAATTTCTTAATAGCCTTATTCATATTTGTTGCTTTTTGCTTTATTTCTTTTTTCCTCTCAAAACAATTAGATATATCTATTTTTTTGCTGATTATAACAGGCACTTTTTTGTTCATAGCATTTACTTATCCTATTGCTATGGGGATTTTGCAGGGAATGAAAAAATTTAAAATATGGGGCTGGAATTTTATTTTTAATTCTATAATAAAACTGATAATTTCTATTGTACTTGTATTTATTGGATTCAAAGTTTACGGAGCAATAATAGGATTTGTTGTAGGAACTGCTCTTGCAGTTTTAATAGTTATTCCTTCTATAAAATTAATTATATACTCTAATGAAAAAGAAGAAAAAATAAAAATATTTTCTAAACAAAGTTTATCAACCCTTCTTGGTATTTTTATAATAACTCTTATGTACAGCATAGATGTTATTCTTGCAAGAGGATTTTTTTCAAAAGAAATAGCAGGCAAATATGCTGTTATTTCCACTATCGGAAAAATGATTTTTTTTGCAACAGCAACAATAGGAAATGCTATGTTTCCTATAAGCTCTGAAAAATTTGAAAAAGGAGATAAAACTCATGGAACTTTCAGAAAAACAATGTCTATTGTTTTCTTGCTCTGTTTTTTTTCAATAATAGCATTCTTAATATTTCCAAATCTTATAATTAAAATTCTTTTTGGCAGCCAATATATTTCTATGTCAGGAATACTTATTTATGTTGGAATATCTTTTAGTTTTCTTTCATTATTAAACATCTTGATTTTATACAAGATATCTGTAGATAATTTTAATTTAAAACATGTATTTTTATTAACTGCCTTCTTTGTATTAGAGATTTTGGCTTTAGCATTATTTAAGGCAAATATTACAGAATTCAGCATTGCATTTATGTTCTCCAGTATAATAAGCTTTATAGGCGGTTTAATTTTGATTAAAAAATGAAAACCTGCATAATAATGCCTGCTTACAATGAAGAAAAAAGAATAGGCATTACTTTAGAATCTTACTTGAATTTTTTCAAAGAAAAAAAGAAAAACAAGGAATTAGATGACTTTGAAATATTGGTTGTCATAAATCATTCAAGTGACAGAACTGAAGAGGTTGTTCGGGGGTTTCAGGAAAATAATAAAGAGCTTTTGTTTTTGAACCTCGAAAGACTAGGAAAAGGTTTTGCTATTATTGAGGGATTTAAATATGCGCTTGAACATAATTTTGATTTAATTGGATTTGTTGATGCTGATATGGCAACTCCTGCATTTGCATTTTTTGATTTAATAAAAAACATTGGAAACTCTGCTGGCATAATAGCAAGCAGATGGATAAAAGGCTCTGTGATTAAAACAAAACAAACTTTTTTAAGAAAAATAACAAGCAGAGGCTTTAATTTCATAGTAAGAGTGCTTTTTTTAATGCCTTATAAAGATACTCAGTGCGGGGCTAAATTGTTTAAAAAAAATGTGATTGAAAAGATAGCAAACGAACTAAGCATAACAGAATGGGCTTTTGATGTAAATTTATTATATCTTTGCAAAAAATCAAGATTTAGAATCAAAGAGCATCCAACTGTATGGGAGGATAAAAAAGAATCTAAAATAGATCTTGGAAAAGTTCCTATACAAATGTTTTCAGGAATTTTAAGATTAAGGCTTATAAATTCTTTTTTTGAGCCGCTTTTAAGGCCTGTTAAATTCATACTCAAGACTGCAGATAAACTAATAAATAAAAGATAAAAATCTTTTTAAAGGTGTTTAGTGATTAGAATAAATGAAAGTTTTGCTTATAAACCCAAGTTTTAAGAGAAAGATTGGAAAGACTGAAAGAGTATCTCCTGTACTTCCTCCTATAGGACTTGCTTGTTTAGCAGGTGTTTTAAAGAAAGAAAACATTGAAACAAGAATATTAGACCTCAATGCCTTAAACTTAACTCAAGAACAAACAATAGATTATATTAAAAATTATAATCCGAATTTAATAGGAATAGGTGCTGTTACTACAACTATATTCAAATCTTTTAATCTTGCAGAAATTATTAAACAAAATTTTCCAGAAAAGCAGATTGTTTTTGGAGGGCCTCATCCAACTGCTCTGCCTCTTGAATCAATAAAAAAGAATTTTGTTGATTTTGTGGTTATTGGAGAGGGTGAGATTACATTGTTAGAGTTAACAAAAGAATTAATGAAAAAAGGAAAAAAGAATTTTAAAAAAGTTAATGGACTTGTTTTTAAAAAAAATAATAAAATAATAATCAATAAATTAAGAGAGAACATAAAAAATCTGGATTCTCTGCCTTTTCCTGCAATTGAATTGCTTCCTTTGGATAAGTATATTTCAAGAGACACTAAATATAAAAAATTCATGTCTATAATTACTTCAAGAGGATGTCCTGGCAGATGTACTTTCTGCAATAAAAAAATATTTGGTTATAATTGTTATATGAGAAGTGCTGAAAATATAATCCAAGAAATAGAGTATCTAAATAAAAAGTATGGATACAGAGATTTTCATATTCTTGATGATTTGTTCACAAATGACAGAAAAAGAGTTGTGGATTTCTGCAATTTTTTAATTAAAAAAAATCTTAAAATAAGATGGAAATGCGCAAATGGAGTAAGAGTGAATACTGTTGACTTAGAGCTTTTAAAGCTAATGAAAAAAACAGGATGCTATATGCTAAATTATGGTGTTGAGTCTGGAAATCAAAAAATATTAAATCTAATGAAAAAAGGGCAGACATTAAAACAAGTTGAAGAAGCTGTGGGATTAACTAAAAAAGTTGGAATAAATTGCGGTTGCTGCTTTATGTTTGGCAATATTGGAGAAAATCAGAAAACAATGCAGGAAACAATTGATTTTGCAAAAAAACTTAATCCCGATATTGCAATGTTCTCTATACTCATTCCTTATCCTGGAACTCCTGTAAGAGAAACCATTGAAAAAGAAGGCAGAATTTTCATAAATGACTGGAATGAATATGATAATTTTGAAGGAATAGCTATTTTTGAGCATGGAGAACTAAAAAAAGAAATTATGGAGAAAATGTATAAAAAAGCATACAAAGAATTTTATCTAAGACCTACTTACATAATCAGACAGATTTTTAAGATAAGAAACTTAAATGAAATGAGAAACAGATTAAATGCTTTTTTAGCATTATTTGAGATGTAAAATGAACCTGAAAAAAATATTTATTATATTTTTTATTTTATTATTCATATTTGGTGTTTCAATAAGAATCTTTTCTATAAATAAGGACTATTCTGCAGAAGAAGTTGATTTTGTCAAAGCTTCTGCTGCAATAAAAGAAACAGGACATCCTATTTTTTATCATTCTGAACAAAAGCCTGTTGATCTTGCATTATATCATCCTCCAATGTATATTTTTTTAGTTTCTTTAAGCATGATGATTATAAAAGGGGAGGTAGGAGTCAGGATTGTCAATCTTGTATTCTCTTTCTTAACTTCTATTTTTATTTTCTTGTTTTGCTCACAGATAATAAAAAATGAAAAAGGAAAGATAATAGGATTAGTTTCTTCTGCTCTTTTTTTAATAAATTATTATGCTTTTTCTTCTTCAGTGCTTATTGACATAGATATGCTTTCGTGTTTTTTTGTTTTTGGTTTTATTTTTTTTATTTTAAAAAGTTATCAGACGAATAAAAAGACTTTTTCCTTTTTAGCAGGATTATTCTTGTTTTTTTCAATTGCAAACAGATTCATAATCGCAGGCATAGTCTATATTGGAATAGGAATTTATTATTTAATAAATAAAGAATTAAGAAAAGATTTTAAAAAATATTTTCTGATTGGATTTTTTGCTTGCCTATTCTTTTTTATAGTTTGGTTTGTCTATAGTCAGTTTATTGAGCATATTAGCATTTTTTATTTTATACAGCATAATATTATGTTAGGAGAGGCTCAATTTTCTTCTTTTTTGGTCTATGCTGGAAGTTTTATATTAAATATAAGCCAAATTATAAGATTGCTTACTTTTCCTGTGATTTTTCTAGGAATATTAAGCATTGCTTATTTTTTAAAACAAAGAAAAAAGCTTACAAATATATTATTAATTTATTTTTCTGTCATCTTTATCTTCTTTTTAGCTGTTCCAAGACCTGCTTTTGGATATCCAAGATATTTTTTGAGCCTAATGCCTGCATTATTCATATTAATAGGGATTTTTATATACAAAACTTTAAAGGATTTTCAGATTACTAAAAAATATTATTTAGTTTTATTATTAAGTCTCTTAATGTCCTTTGTTTTATTGTTTGCTTTAAAACCGCAGGTAACTATTTATGCAAATGATGGCTTGATAAAGGCTACAAATTTTCCTGATTTTTTCTTTAACATTCTTGCATCTACTCCTTTGCTCTTTGCATTATTTTTTAGAACAGACAGAAAAAGAATAATGATTCTGATATTGCTTGTTTTAACTCTAAGCTATTCTATTTATTTTGATTTAAAATTTGTTATGCATGATTCTCATATAAAAGAAACAGGGGAGTATATAAAAAGTATAACTAATGAATCAGATATAATAATTACTCCTAAAGCAATAGGATATTATACTAAAAGGAAATTTTTTGTTAATGACCATTACAAGCCTGCTATTAAAGATGCTTCATATTCTTTTTTAATTGAATATTTTAAGAAAAGTCTTAAAAACAGGAATATGGATGATGAATTTTTCTGGGCAGGAGGGATTTATGCAGGAACTGGTTTTGATAAATATTATCCAACTAAAGAGCAATTAAGCAAGGCTTCTTATATTATTTTGAATTACAAAATAAAAAATGCAGATTATGAGAAAAAGATTGGAGATTTTTACATATATAAACTAAATCAATTAAATTTTTAAATTATAAAATAGATACTATAAAATGTGGAAAGATAAAAAGGTCTCTGTTGTATTTTCTACTTACAATGAAAAAGATTCTATAAAAAAATGCATAAATGATTTATTCAAAACAGAGTATGTTGATGAAGTAATTGCTGTTGATAACAATGCTGCAAAAGGGACAAAAGAAGAGATATTAAAAACCAGAGCAAGATATTTTCTTGAGAAAAAGCAAGGTTTTGGATGGGGATATAGAAGAGCGTTGTATGAATCAACAGGGGATTTAATTATAATGATTGAACCTGATGGAACTTTTGACCCCAATGATGTTATAAAATTTCTTGCTTATTCTGATAATTTTGATGTTGTATTTGGTACTAGAACAACTTCTATAATGATTGGAAAAGGCGCAAATATGGGTTTTTTTCTTAAATGGGGCAACTTTTTTGTTGGAAAAATGATTGAATTTTTATTCAATACATCTCATCTTTCTGATGCTGGCTGCACTTACAGGCTAATATCAAGACAATCTTATGAAAAAATAAGAAAAAAGTTTGTAATAACTGGCAATGAATTTAATCCAGATATGATGCTGCAGGTCATAAGAAATAAGATAAATTATATAGAAATTCCTGTGAATTATTTGAAAAGAGTTGGTAAATCTTCTGTAACAGGAAGATGGTTAAAGGTAATTTCAGTGGGATTTAAAATGGTTTTTCTTATATTAAAACACAGATTTAATATTGTAAAAAAATGAAAAAAATAATCTTAATGTATGATTTTTTCTCAGAGCATGGAGGAGTAGAAAGAATAATGCTTTTTCAGGCTCAGACTCTTAGAAAAGCAGGGTATGATGTCAAATTTGCGTTTGCGTATTTGGACGAAAAACTAAAAGAAGAAAGGCTGGCTGATTTTGAAGCTATTGAATATGCAAAATTGATTGTTAAAAATGAAACATTGCAAATCTGTTCAAGCATACTAAGAAATGAAGCTATAAAAAAATTTAAAGATGCTGATTTGATAATATGCCATTCTTTTCCTGCTTCTTATTTTGCACTTAGAATAAAAAAGAAATTTAAAATACCTTATATTTTGCATCTGCATCATCCTCCTCAATTCTTATACACTGCAGATTTAGACTGGGCTAAAAACTCTTTTAAAAGAAAATTTTCTTTTTTAATAGGCAGTTTATTAGGAGGTTTTCTTAAAAAATTTGATTTTTATTGTGTTAAAAATGCAGATGATTACATCTTAGAATGCAAGACTGTTGAAAGAATAATAAAGAAAACATATAATATTAATGGGTTTGTATCTTTTCCAACTGTTGGAAAAAAATTTGAAATAAAAAAATGCAGCTTAAAAGAACTTTCTAAATATGGGATTAAAAAAAATTATGTTTTAGGAAGTGGAAGAATTGTAAATCAAAAAAGATTTGATTATTTAATAAGTGCATTTTCATTAATAAAGGACCTGAACTTACAATTAGTCCTTGTTGGAAAATATGATGAAAACACTAAAAAAGAACTTGAAGAGATAGCCAGAAATAAAAATTTAGATATTTTATTTTTAGGACCCTTGGAATTAAATGAGCTGATAAAAGTTTACAATCTAGCTAAAGTTACTGTCTTAACATGCCCAAAAGAATGGTTTGGCTTAGTTCCAATAGAAGCGATGGCATGTGGATGCCCTGTTGTTGCATGGAAAGATAATTTTGGGCCTCAGGAAACTGTAATTGATGAAAAAAATGGTTTTCTGGCAAAACCTTATGATACAAAAGACTTGGCTGATAAAATAAAAATGGCTGTTGATAAAAAATGGAATAAAAAAGAGATAAGAAAAACTACATTTAAATTTTCAGAAGAAAAAATTAGCAAGGAATTAATATCAAAAATAAATAATTTTCTTAAATCTGCTTCTGGTAAATAACCAAAGCAGGCTGTGTCTGCTGAATATCAAAAAAATAAGCACCTATTGGTTTCCAGATATTCTGATTGTCCTGCATATACTTATTTTGGACGTCTGTTGGGGGATTAAATGCATGCAAGACTGCATAAGTAGAATTATACAGATTCATATCTGTTGCATTTTCATGGAAGATTTCGTATCTTCTCTCTGCATAATACATTGCATAAACAGTCCCACCGTGAGTAAGTATAATACTGTCTTGAGGGGTGCTTTGTTTTAACCATTCAAATCCTTGTCTTACTTGAAGAAAACTGTCTTTTTTCTGGTCTATTAATGTTTTTGCGAAGCTTAGCTGAAAAAAAGCTCCTGTAAACAAGATAATCAAAACCAACAAAATTCCTAGATATTTATTGTATTTTTTTGCAAAATTATATAGAAAATCTATTGAAATAGCTGAAAAAAAGCATAATGGCAAAGTGGTTGCAAAAAAGTACCTGTCTTCTGCAGAACGAAGATAAAATATAAAAAATGAATAAAATATTACTAAAATAAGAATCAAGAATATATGATTTTTTAGTTTCTTATTCTTAAATATAAGATTATAACCAATAAATAAATCAAACAACACTATTATCATACCTAAAATAAAGAAAATAAAAAAAGTTGTTGTTAGATAAGCTGGAATATAATCTAATAAATTAAATGCAAAGGGTATTGATTCTTTGTTAGATCCTGGAACAGATAGATAGTTGCCTCCAAGAAGGGCTGGAAAAATATTTCCTGTTGAAAAGAAATTGTAAACAAAGAATAATATGATAGGAAGAATTCCTATAATTCCTGAAATCCAAAACTTTGCTTTTTTCACTAAAGCTATTCTTTTGTCAATTAAAAGATATAATAAATAAACAAAAAACATAAGCCCTTTTGGGTATCTCATTAAAGTTGCTATGCTTAAAGAAATAAGAGATATTGAAAAATACTTGAAATTAAAATCATTTTTTGTTGTTTTAATAAAATAATATACACTTAAAAAAACAAAGAAAAGAGAAGGTACATGAACTAAAAATCTCAAGCCATAAAATAAATGAATCCAGATTACTGAAAATATAAATGAAGCTATCAATCCTACTCTTTTATTGTATAATTCTTTTCCAATTAAATAAATCAAGAATACTGAAAAAATAGATGGCAGAAATTCTAAAATTAGTCTTTGTCCAATCTCAGGAATGCCAATTCTTATTAAAACTGACCATATTAAAGGAAACAGAAGAGGTCTTATTTGAGTTTCTCTTATTATTCCAAAAGTTCCATCCCATGTATGATAAATCATATTTTTAGCCAAACTTCCATAAGCAGCTTCATCCCACCACAATGGCTGGTTTCCTACTCTTAGAAAAAAATATAATCTGATGATAAATGCAAAAACTAATATCAAAAAAAGTAGAAAATTATAAGGACTTTTAAACCAATTAAAGATTTTATCTTTAATTTCATTTTTTCTATTTCCAATAAGTTTTATTGATTCTGTTTCTTTTTTATTTTCAATCTCTTTTTCTTCCATTATAAAGATAATGATAAATGCGTTTTTATAAGTTTTTATTCTATATTTTCTATTTCTTTTAGTATTTCTTCTGCTGTAATGCTCTTTACAAGATCTTCTGAATATTTGTCTGATTTTTCAGGAAAAAAATTATTAAGCAAAGGAGAAATTTTCTTTTTTAAAATTCCATAGTCTTCTACTTCATGAGGAGAGGTGCAAAAGAATAAAGCTATTGTTGGTTTTTTTAATGCTAATGCTACATGAAGTGCAAAGCTATCAGAACATATGATATATTTACAAATATTGACCAAAGAAGCAAATTCTGAATCAGAGTTGTTGGGATTATTTCTATAAATTTTAATTCCCTCATTTATTAATTCATTAAATAATAAATCTTGTTTTGCTATTTCATCAGGACCTCCAAAAAGCAATATCTCATAATCTTTTTGTTTTGCTGATTTTATGAATTTTTTTAATTCATTATCATGCCATTTTTTAGAGGGCCATCTTTCAGAAGCACCTATATGAATGCCTATTAATTTTTTTGAATTTAGGTTATTCTTTTTTAAAAACTCATCTGCATATTTTTTATCTTTTTCATTCAAAATAATAGGAACATGCTGTTTTTTATATGGAAGCTCTGCTGCTTCAAACATCATTTGCTGATAAGTTTTTTTGTTTGTTTTTTTTAATTCATCATCAAATAAGGTATTAAGATAATATTCTGCTCCTGTATTAAACGCAATAGGGTATTCATTTTCAGAAGAAAAACCAAATTTTTGCTTTGCTTTTACTTTTTTTGCATATTCTGTTGCCTGATTTTCAATGTCAAAATTGTATAAAATATCATATTCTTCTTTTGTTGAAAATGGAAGCTCAAAAACCTCATTAATTAAAGGTTGTAATGATAAAAAAGAAGAAATATCTGGTTTTGTAAGCCAGTGAATCTCTGAATCTGGATATCTTTCTTTTATTGCAGATAAAATTGGCAAGGTTCTAATTACATCACCTTTTGCTCCAAGCTTGATTATGAGTATTTTCATAGTAAAATTTAAAACCTCTATGCTTATTTAAGCTTTATGAAAGTCTATATTGCGGGCAAGATAGGAAATAAAAATGAAGTAGAAATGCTTGAAAAAGTAGTTGATTTATGTGAAAAACTAGGTTTTGAGAGCTTTTTGCCTCATAGAGATGTAGGTTTTGCAAGAGGAATAAAAGATGTTGACAGGGTGTTTCAGGGAGATATAATTAATGGTTTTAAAGATTGCAAGCTTATAATAGCTGTTTTAGATGGTTTGCATGTTGGAGCAGGAACATCATGGGAGCTAGGATATGCTTATGCTAAGAAAATTCCTGCAATAGGAATAAAAACAGATGAAGATATTGAAAATGCTTTAGAATATTTAAGTGCAATTTTAATTGGTTCAATGAAAATAGTAAAGAACTTAAAAGAATTAGAAGATGAGTTAGAAAAGTTTAAAAGGCACAAAACAGCAGAATAGATATGAAATCGCAAGACAGAAGAAAAATTAAAGCCTCACTTGAAAAGCTTATTAAAACAGGATTTTTATTTAATATAAATGAAGTTCATGGCGGATCGTGTGTTGACCTAATTAAAGCAGTTAATACACAGGATGATTCACAGAGAAAAGTAACAGTTATGGCACCAGATAATCGTATAGAACCACTTACTCATATAGGAGCCCCACGTATAAGTTTTACATATGAAAACTCAGAAGGAAAAGTAAAATTAAAACATTTTAATGATTATTCGCTTTATCATTATATTATCTTAGAATTAACTGACAATTCTATGTATATTATTTTTGAAAACTATCCTAAAAGAGATTATAGACCAGCTATATCTAATTTTCTAGCAGGTATTAGGAAGAAATTAGATAAGGGCCCTTATTTTAGTGCAATCCTTTTGAATAGGATTAGAAAAAAATAATCAATCCATAGGTTTTGTTGATTGAATTTCTGTTTCTCTCCAGCCATCCTGATAATCTTTTCTCTTTTTTAGTTCTTTGAATGCTTTTAGATAAATAAAAAGTCTTGCAAAATATAATTGAATTGCCCACCAGAATTGCTTTAGGTTTCTTGGATGCGATATTGCAAAAAGTGCTCCTTTTTTTATCTCATTTGAAAGAGATTTTGTTCTAGGCATCTCAGGAACAATTTTATTAAGATTTTCATGCGCCTTTATGTTTCTTATTTTTTGGTTTTTATAATCTTTCCAGTTATCTGGATTTTTTACATAAACTTCTACATTATCTAGGTATTTTATTTTATAATCTTTTTTCCAAAACAAATAAGGAATTATAGAATCTTCTGAAGTTTCTAGTGGAAAATCAAAAATAACACCCTTTCTTATTGCAAATAAATAACCAGAACATTCAAAAAACTCTTTATTATCAGACATTTGTTTTCTTGTTTTATCAATTCCATCAAATGCTATTTTTGCCCAATATTCATATTTATTTGAAACTGATAATGGAACTGGTTTTGCAGTAACACAACCTATTTCTTTGTCTTTGAATGCTTTTAGTATTTCGCTAACTGCATTATCAGAAACATAAACATCCCCATCTGTTAAAATAAAAATATCATCTGTATTATCTGAGCTTAATTCCTGAAACAATAAATTTAATGCATAGGATTTTCCTTCTCCAGGGTCTAAGAAAAAACCAACCCTTTTGTCTTTTATATTTTTCTTTAAAAAATCTTTTACTTCTGGAAATGGGTCTACAACAATAATCCTGAATTTTTCTTTTATATCTTGTTTTAAGAAACAATTAACAGCTCGTAGTGTTGATTTTGGCTCTTTATAAGAGGTTATTATTATATCTATCATTTTAGTTATTTAGAATCAAAAGGATAATCTTCTGGACGAATAATTACTATTTTTTCATTT
>ERZ1292629.1809-Hain-H43-01um-R1-1809-length-19730-cov-25_pt1 | contig 19730 bp, 12 predicted proteins | sample MGYA00564399_ERZ1292629 | MGnify/ENA primary metagenome ERZ1292629 (study PRJEB36523, sample SAMEA6512636) | groundwater metagenome | collected 2019-01-08 | study: AquaDiva: Metagenomics assemblies of 32 groundwater samples | reverse complement strand
AATAAGGTATATTCTCGGCCCCGTATGCCCAGCGCCTTTGCTGTTTGTAAACATTCTTCAGTGTTTGGCCATTAGTCGGAGCAACATTTGCATCCATAGATACGGGATAAAATAAAGGCGCCACCTTGTAATCGCCGTCGTATCTCAAAAAGCATTGCCAAAATATGCGGGAGTCCTCCGAAACCATATTTTTTTGCCAAAATCCGACATCAACCAGCGCTTGAAACGACATTGAGTGAGAAGAAAATGTAGTAGCGGTTTCTGATTTTTCCTGTTTCACGGTGTGCCAAAATGTAGCTGCAAAAGCGACCACTCTCGCAAACGATGGAGCTTCCCAAATATTATTAACATACAAAGGGATTGGCTGATACGAAGCCCTTAGAGGACTTTCAGTAACAAGAAAAGTGTGGGTTAGTATTCCAAAGTATTCTGGATATACAATAGTATCTACATCAAAATTAGAAACAAGAATATGGTCGTATGGAATCCGACGGGCATCAACGATGGACTCTTTGATTATTTTTGCGGCATAAGCAGTATTAGAGCCCTTACCTGGTATCTCATCAGTCAAATTAGCGGGATGCATTATGGAGACAATGTCCAAAAAAGCGTTTTTATAATTTTTTTCTATCTCGTGTACAACATTTTCCGTCTCTTTACCGCCTCTCTCTTCCCAACATATAGCCACTACCATTTTTGACTTGGGATAATTTGTTTTTAAAAGACCCTCCATTGTAGAAGCAACGATGGAATAATCTTCTTTGTATATGGGCAAAAATATAAGGTGGTAGATGTCCTGCCACGACTTTAGTCCCTGCAACTGGTAGTTAGCAACCGGTATTTTATCAAGCTTGTCCAACCAATTAATTTTTAAATTTCGTTTTAGTTTTCCATAAGAAACTCTAAGATGCAAAGATAGATACATGGTCTTGATGAGCCAATAAACATCAAAAGCGATAATAAATATCGCCACAAAGACGGGAGTAAAAATAGACAAGATTACTACCAAAAATAACGATAACCAAGCCAAAAAACCGGGCATTATTTCCAGGGCTCGATATAAACGGCGGTCTTTTTTATCTAATAGGTCGGTTGCCCTTCCGATATGGAGATAGTTCTGCATATAAATCTTCTCAACTTTAAGCCAAAAACAGCTTTTTTGCAAATAAATCCCTCACCTTTCGGAAAGGTGAGGGATAAAAAATCCCGATAATATCGGGATTATGGAAATGCGATTTCCAGAACTTCGTCGACAGATTCAACGAAATGAAATTTGAGTTTATCCTTGACGGCCTTGGGCACATCATGAAGATTTCTCTCATTCTCTTTTGGCATGATAATTTCTTCAATGCCTGCTCTTTCGGCAGCCACAATTTTTTCTCTAATCCCGCCAACAGGCATAACATTTTTCTTCAGGTCTATTTCTCCGGTCATGGCCATGAAAGGTTTTACAGGCCGTTTGATTGCAAGAGAATACAAAGATGTAAATGCGGTAATACCGGCAGAAGGACCGTCTTTAGGTATAGCACCTTCTGGGACATGGAGATGGATACCGTTTTTTACCCATTTTTTTATTAGGTCAGAGTGTCTAGTCTCAATTCTGTTCTTTACCAATGTCATCGCCACTTCATCAGCTTCTTTCATAACATCGCCCTGCATTCCGGTACGAGCAAAGGCTTTCTTGTCTAGCGAACGAATAAATGTTTCTGACTGAACGTAAAGGATATCCCCCCCAACAGGAGTCCAGGCAAGCCCAATAGCTTCACCCACAACAGTCTGTCTGGCCCTGTCCTTGGTAAATTTGGGCGGTCCGAGATATTCGTGAACCTTCTTTTCGGTTATTTCGAATTTCTGTGTCGGTTTACCTTCGGTCTTGGACTTAAGATATTCGCGGCAGATCTTTTTCAAAAGCGTCGCGATAGTTCTTTCCAATCCTCTGACTCCCGCCTCGTGAGTATAACTTCTTATTATCTTTGAGATCAGATCTTCTTCCCAAACAACTTCAACACTATTCTGGACAAGGCCAAGATCTGTAAGCAATCTGGGCATCAAGTATCTTTTTGCAATCTCAACCTTTTCGACTTCCATGTATCCGGGAAGACGGACAATATCCATCCTGTCTCTTAGCGCCGGGTGGATAGTATCTTCCACATTGGCGGTAGCGATGAACATCACCTTTGATAAGTCAAATCCACAGGCAACCCAATGGTCTTTGAAAGAATTATTCTGCTCCGGGTCAAAGACTTCTAACATTGCCGCTGAAGGGTCGCCTTGAGCAGACATGCTTCCAAGTTTATCTATCTCATCAATAACGAACACCGGATTCTTTTCCCCGCACCGTTTTATCAGCTTCAGTATCTCGCCTGGTTCAGACCCGATATAAGTAATGCCATGGCCCCTAATTTGAGCTTCATTATTAACTCCGCCCAAAGACATCCGGATATACTTTCTACCCAATGCCCTAGCCACTGACTTGGCCAGAGAGGTCTTCCCTACCCCGGGAGGACCACTGAAACATAAGATCTGGCCCTTACCGGCAGGATTCAAAATTCTCGGCGCGATGCCTTCTGAAATCCTTCCTTTGACATGCTCAAGACCATAATGATCCTCGTCAAGAATTTGTTCCACTTTAACAATGTCTCCGCCTTCGGGAGCTTGGTTCTTCCAAGGAAGGCCAAGGATAAATTCAACGCGCCGCATATACCTGGGCCACTCGTAAGTATTCCCTTGCGGACTTCCGAAAGATTTCAACTTTTCGATGTCTTCCGTCACCACATCGCAAGCATCTTCGTTCATATACTCGCGAATTTCATTGAATTTATACCACTGCTTTTTGATGTCGGCATGAGTGCCTTTGATAAACTCATCCTGGTCTTGGTCTTTTGGATCTTGGATTTGGACATCTTTAGCTATCTTATTGGCCTTCCTGGTTGACTTGCCGTCTTTTGATATGTTTTGCTTCTGGATTTCCAAAAGCTTCAATCTTTCTTTCAGTTTCTTAACGCAAAGTTCAATTCTTTCCGGCAAGCTCGTGCTTTCAAGAAACGGCTGTTTATCTTTCTGGAGCAGATCCGGAACAGAGTGTAGTGTTGCCCAAATAAAATCATCTATCGCGTCTTTATCCCCCCAATCAGTATTCTCAAAGTCATCAATGATCATTGACATTAATCTATGGTCAAACCTATATTCTCCCCTGGCTCTGGTTAAAAAGCTTGAAAGAAGATCTCTAATCTTTATCATATCGGCCATGACATGCTGATGGGCCTGGATGAAGTAATCATCATGGTTTTCGTCTTCTACTTTTTTAACTGTCGCTACCCAAAGATGCCCGCCATCATCTCCAATTCTTTTAAGACTAAGCATCTCGGCCTTAAATAAACCTCTTAGAACAATTACCGGATTTTTCGTATCCGCTTCTGCTTCCGCGATTACGCCTATTTTGTAAAATTTATCCGGAGCTTCCTTTATTCTCGGATCCGACATTACCGTAAAAAGAAAAAGGCTCCGGCCGGCTCGAACGGCCCGCAAAAGCATTTTAGATGACTCTTGTTCGTCCAATAACACATAGGACGAGGTGTTAGGCATTACCATCACACTCGGAGCAAGATTTAATAAGATATGCTGATGCGGAAGCATGATTTGCTGGTTCGGTTGCATTTCCTCTTGTCTCCCTTGTTATTAACGAACTTGCTGACAGTATACTGATAATTTAATAAAAAACAAGGATTTTCTTGGCTAACAAAAAGCAGCATTATTGCTGCTTATAGTAACTACTTAAGAAAATTTTTCAACCAACTTTTGGTCTATCACATAAAGACAAATTTCCTTAGCTCCCTGTTCGGTATAGCCAAACTTATCTACCAAATTTTTAATCATATGAACAATGTGTTCTCTAAGCCGGGTATCAAAGGTCTTAAAATCATCGGTCCTAAAACGTTTAATCGCTTCCCTAAAATTATCATTTTTAAGAAATGGTTCGAGTACCCTCTCTTTCAGGCTTCTTGCATATGCACCAAAGAGTTCGGAAAATAATTCCGTTTCAGTTATTTTTTTACCGGAATCTCTGGCAATAATCTCAACGTATCTTCTTTGAATACCATTAGCATAAGTTAGGGCATTGCTGCTGTTCATATCTTTTCCAGTAAAGTAGGCCCCAAGTTTCCTAAAAAGATCGTCTGTAATCTCCACATCTTTGCCAGTCCATTCGCATTTCACTTTTGTATGCCCAATCTCATAATTGGTCGCATAAATATAGTGTAAAATATTTTCAATTATTGTTTCCTCGTTGTAAAAGTACAGGGACTCCTTAACTTCTCCCAAAATCAAATAATTATACCAACCCACAAGAGAGTTGAGAAAATTTTTGGGTATATTTTGATTTCTCTGCTCTTTTCCTATCTTGTGCTTAAAAAAGTCCGAAACATTACCCATGTTTATCAAATTTGTTCTTCCGCCAAAATAACTAAGAAAATCTCCAAAAAGCCTCACGGAATCTCTACCGGAAAAACCTTTTTCTCCTTCTCGTTCACCTTCTGCAATTAGCTTGCGTCTTGTTAAGGCAGTTAGTTTTTTTCTATCCTCTTCTGATAACCACCGAGGAATAGTCCCTCCATATATTTCCATTCTTAATAGTAGTCCGTTTCCATCGCAATATTTAGAATATTTAGCCATATTCGGAATCCATTCTTTAAGTACTTCGCAATCTGGATTCATCCTGGACGAGATTATCACCCTTGCGAAGTTGTCTAAAACTCCGGGAAGAAAATGTAAATCAATTTTTTCTCCAAAAATACTGCGCTGAATTTCCACTTCAGTTGGAACATCCAGAACATAAGGAATTTTATTATATTGAATCCGCCCCTGAAACGATGAGGCGTTCTTTTCTTTAATCTTTTCCTTATCTTCCGGGTTCATTAATGCGAAAAAGAGTGAGCTTATTTTTTCTTCCACCGCTCCGTTTACTTTGTGAACACCCTCTGAAATAATATTATGAAGCTCTATAAGTCTATCCTCATTATGCAATTTGATATCCATTAAGACATAGACGCCGTTATTAATCCTGGCATGCGGTGAAAAAACATATTTAACAACTTTAGCGCCAAAGACCTTGTCAAGTTTTTTTTGAATCTGACCATCGCTTAGACTAACTTCTTTTATCGGTGCGTCCCCGGGATTAAAAACGCTTATTCCTTCGCCCAAGCGCCGATCAAATTTATAATGACGAACTTTAACCATTTCCAAAACCTTATCCATAGACCCTGTTTTGTCAAACAAGGCCCGAAAAAGAGATCTGCAAATCGTACAAACTTCGCCATTAAATAGCCACTCATACTCTTTTTCAGAAGAAATTTTATGTTTAAATTCAGTAAATCCATCGGATAGCAACCTGTCCAGAAAATTAGTTCGATAATTTCTGGGGATAATCAATATCGGATAATCGTGACTGGGGCAAGAAAAACTAATTTTTTCTCTCTCTATTTCTATATCCCAAAATATTTCAAAGCTTTCCCCGTCTTCCGTATCCGTATATTCTTCAAATGTTTCAAGGAGGTTGTCCATAAAAGTACTCTTGCCACATCCATGAGGACCTTCATAAACATGAATTCTGTTTTGTTGTGATCCTTTCTTTAGTGTCTCTACCTGCCTGACAAATCTATTGGCAAAGAGCCTGTCGGCAAAAAATGGGTTATCCATTCCATGGATAAAGATTTTAGAGCAATCATATTTAACAAAACCGATGCTTTCAGGGTCATCAGGATATTCATCTTCGCCTTGAACAATACGACTCTTGACCATATCGTGAAACAACTGAAAAACATTACGAAAAACTTTTTGCGGTTTATTTTTTGTAATTTCAAGAAATTCTTCAAAGCTTAAGGTCTTTCTTCTTTTTTGGCTCTCAAGATCAACTCTCAAGGATTCTAACGCACTTTTTAATGGGCTCATGGTTATGTACTCCCTTCTTCAGAAATTACTTCCCTCTTAACATCTCCCCTTTTATCACATTTATACAACACGCGAAGCTTTGTATATGTTGGTAGAAAACTTGGATCCAAAGACATCGTTTGAAGCTCTTGTTCATCGACATCAAACTCAGTTGTTTCAAGTTTTACAGAATCACCATGTAGATATGCTATTCCCCGTAAGACCGCTGGAATATATTTAGTAACCAGTGTTCTGCCTTCGAAAACATGATCAAGATACAATTCCCCATCTTCAGCCTTATCTTCATTAATCAACAGGTAAGGCGGGTGGTACAATCTATCATTTAGCATTTTACGATATTCTTCCCCGTTTCTTGATTTTATATAATATTCTATCGTGAATTTTTCCGGATTTAAACGCTGGCCAACAACAAAAAGGTTGTACTTGTTAACGAAGTCCTGGAAATCATCAACGGACAAGAAATTTGCCAAAGTAAAATCGTCAAAACTCTTCCTCGCTTCAAACAAAATACTTTTACCCGCTCCTGTTTCTGTTTGATTGGCAAAATCTTTTCTTGCTTCAACATCTTTCAAAAGTTGGTACTCGCGGGAAAGCTTGCCTTTTTCCGCTAAACCTTCAATGAACTCAAGCAAGTTTTTATAGGTAATGTACGGATTAAATCCAATTCGGGGATACGCAACAACTCTGGAATTAGTTCTTGCAAAGTCGGTCTCATAAGAACTCATGCGGGGATCGGCCATAAACATTCTCTCATGGCACAAACTTGCCCAGCCCTCATTAATTGATTTAGTCCTTATCTGGGGCTGAAAATACAACGAAGTTCTTCTTACTACTTCAATAACCTCTTTCATCCATTTATTTTCTTCTCTATTTATAAAGATAGAGTGGTCCATAAGATGTTGTAGAATATCCTTCGATTTTACCTTCTTTTTATCCTTATGCTTCTTAAAGGCGCTAAGAAACTCTGGAAACCTACTCTTAATGCTTGGGTCGTCAAAAAAGACGATTTCACCTTGTTTCTGGCCAAATTGTTTTTGACAAGAATTAAATCGCTCTATTTCGTCATAATAAAACTTAAGCGCTATTGCCTTATTGTCATAGAGGCCTCGCAAAAACTCGCCAAAATAAAAATTAACCCTTTCAGAAGACATGCCTAAAATACTTTGGGCTTGAGTTCTTTCGTCTTCTCCAAGCTCATGATAATAACCCACAAGATTGTCCGCGCTCCTGGCAAATTCAATTACATAATCCACCCACCTTTTCTTAGCTCCCATTTCTTCGCGGATTTTATTTAGAAGACGCTTATCGGCTAACGCTTCGCCACAAAAATCCCCTAGCCATGTTTTTTTAAAAAAAACATTGTTCTGGAAGAAATCTATGTGTCCAAGAACATGGTAAAAAATCATGGTATTTAGCCAGTCGGGATTATTGTCGTTATAGTATGAGATGACAGGTCGTGTATTAATGACTGTCTCATATGGATTATGCGGACGAATTTCATAAATCCACTTATTCCGAATTGTGTCTACGTCATCAGCCCAGTAATCATATAGGGTCGGTATCATTACTTTCGAACTAAGTTCTGTCAGATTCCTGTTGGTAACAATGTACTCCAGTGTTTCTCCCTCAATATTGAGGCCAAAAGCTTTTGCTCTCTTTTTACATTCTTCCATTATCCGCTTGGTTTCCTGGCTTATTAGTTCCATTTTCTCTCCTTTGTCTTATTTTTAAAAGTCCTCCCTCCAATCTACAAAATTATGAGAAAAATACAAGCAAATAAAAACGGATGATATTATCATCCGTTCATTTGTTTTAAATCCTATGATAGCAATTCTCTAACAGATTCTTCGTTTTCCTCTTCGGATATTTCACGGCGGGGCAACACATACATTCTAAAAAGATTCTTTCTCTCGGGAAAGCCACCCTCTTTTACATATTTCTCAAACCTGCTTTCCTTAGACGAAGGGTTTCTTATTACCGTCACGCCCATCCGATTGGCATAACCTAATATCTTTTCAATTTCCGGAATAGCCGTTTCCCCATCGTCGAAATCGTCGCCATCAGTGCCTTGAAAAATATAGATATTATAGTCCTTAGCAAGACTTTCACTCTCAATTATCTCGATAATTTTTTTATAACCGGAAGGAATAAAAGTGCCGCCTCTGGCATTTTTTGTAAAGTAACCTCTCGCCGAAACCTCTTCGGCCTCGGTGTCATGGACAATAAATCTTGGAATAACCAGTTTTTCAAATTGAACCAAAAGCCAAGAGTAAATCATCAAGTGTTGAGTTACTACGGCTTTGGTTGGTTCACCAAACATTGAACCGGAATAATCTCTCAAAAAAAACACCACCGCTTGGGACTTCCAAACCCTTTCCCTTGAGAGAACACGATATACTTTGTCATGCGGTCCAACAATAAGTTTACTCATATCAGTGCTTCCTTTACTAAAACGGCCAAGGGCCATATTGCTTTTTACAACTCTCTTTAAGGTGGCCTTCTTATCTAAAAGCTGACCTGAACCCCTATGACGATCAGTTAAATCATAAGTATATTCGTCGGTCGGTACTTTTTTGCTTTTATCCTTTAGGTTGGGTAACTCAAGCTTTTTTGAAAGCTCTTTGCCAAGTTTATATGCTTCGGACTCAATTCCATGGTCTTCCCCATCCTGTCCTTGTCCAGCGCCATCGTCTTCACCATCGCCATCTTCAGAAATAGCTTCTTCATGAATTACTTGTCCAACCTCTCCTTCGCCATGTCCGGCCAAACTTTCCCCATGTTCTCCTGTCGGTTCAAAATCGCCATGGATTAATTTTTCCTCTTCAACATAGGGAACCGTAATAATTTTTTTAGAACCAACAAGTATTTTTCTGAATTGTATCTTTTTTGGAAAACCATCCTCAACGCGCTGTTCATCCCTTTTTAAAAGCTCCTCTAACGATTCAGTAGCCACGGGAATTCTTTCCCTCTTTGTTAGCCTTCATCTTTTTTCTCGCAGTAATATTCAATCGTTTTTTGGGCACAAGTCAGACAATTTCCAAGTTTAGTCAACATGGTTTCCACCATCCGATTATAAATTTTTACATTTTCTTCGTTTGTTCTATTGGCCAAAGCGCCAACTAAACTGCCGGCTCCGGCAACATCCGACTCAAGTCGGACATCGGTTACTGCCTTAACCAAGTCCTGGTTATCCATAAAGTCGTAATTCGGATCTATTGATACCTTTTGACCGTAAATCTTTCGGAGAGTATTTCTGAATGATTCCTGTCTTTCTTTACTGGAAAGACCGAGACGATTTTCAACACTGGTGATATAATTTGTATCAATTTTAATTGACCTAATTTCTCCGGTTTGCGGGTCTCTATATTTCCACAAGTTTTCCGGACCCAAATTTTCCGCATCCATCCCGATTATCATATTGACATAAGTCATAACATCCTTGCGAACAGCCTGTGGGTCATCGCGATATGCGTTAAAAATTGCCGTTTTCACTTGTTCACGATAAAGTTTTCTGGCAATTTTTAAATCTTTCATATATTTTTCACGATCAACAGCTTCCGTAATATAGTCTAAAATTACCCGTTCAAATGCCCTAAAGACATCCTCGGCAAACAAACACTTGCCTTCGTTGCTCTCGGGCATAGCTTCCAAAATCTGGATAATTCTTCCCATGTTTCGATGACCCAACCCCTTTTGACCCCACCTTCTGGTAACATCGGGGTTTGCATTAGCTGTTTCCTTGACTTCCGTCAAGGTTCTGACACCTTTTTCACCCGCCGTTTCGCCGGCCTCCAACTTCATCATTTCAATAGGACTAAGTTTCTCGGAATGAAGAAGTCTGGTTAAAACTACCCCAACAGAAATAGCGAAGTTAAGATTAGGATCTTCATGCATTTCCCCGCCTAATATGGTGGTTCTTTTTTTACCACCTAAGGAATAGCCGGTTAATATTTCCTGGAGCTTATAGTCGGTATTATGACTCACATAACAAATTCGGCACCTGTCTTTTATGGGTGATTCCTCTCCTGCTGAAACAAATTCATTATAGGCGTCATTATTGCTTGTACAAATAATTAAGGTATCAATAGGCCAAATATAACCGTCTAATTCAATGTTCCGATTCTGTATAACCTGTAAATAAATCTGAACTAAGTCCTTTTTGTTTCTGAACAACTCATCGGAAAAATGAATTCCCTTTCCTGCCACTCTGGCCAATGCGCCGCGACGCAAATCAAATTTATTAGGATCACCAAGACGAAGTAACAGCAGGTGCTGTAATGATTCTTCTCCCAAAAGGTCCACGGATGAAGATGTAATTTTATCTCTGGCAGAGTATTTACCAGTCGTAGTACCTAAGCTCTCTCTCATGGGAACCGGGATAATCCGCACACATTCTAATGCTTTTGCAACATCACCGCCAAAATGATTAATCAATTCATACCACAGATATTCCGTGGAAGCGCCTAACGGTCGTCTCTTAGAATAAAGCTCCTCGACGGCACTATCCGCAAAACCAGCTTTGACAAGAAATTCTTTGTTATCATTAGGGTTTTCAAAAAGATTCATTGCAAGCATCATCGGGTCTTCAAATGTCATAGAATGCATTTCTGCAACCTTTTCATCGTAGCCAAGTACCTTATCTAAACCAACAAATTTAAAGGTATAAATTAGGTTTTCGGGCCTAGCCAAGAACTGTCTGTATTTTTCACATATATAGTCAACGACAAAAGTCTTTCCATTACCAGGCTCTCCCACAAAAACAAACGCCATTTCTTTTGCTGATCCACCCTCGGCTGCATTCTTGACAAAATGAACAAATTCGTTTAATTCATCGTACCATCCGATAATATGTCTCCTGCCCTGTCTGAAGAATTCAAAATCATATACAGTCCGACCGGCATGATGTTTTTTATCAATTTTTTTCCCAAGAATCATCCTGGAAATAGCCTGTGCGGCCGTCTCAAACTTTCTTTGACCATTCAGAACCATCTGAATGTGATGAGACAACGCACCAAGATCGGCAACAAGCATCTTATTATCAGCCATTTTTATCCTATTTTTTCAAAGACCATTTACAAAAAGGTTAGTTTAAAAGCAAAACAAAGTCAACAAAGATCCTATCCCCTGTTTTTCTGACATGTTTTCTACAATGTAACTATCCCAAACAATGAATCCTCCAGATTAATTTGTCCCATTTTAAATCCTGTATCCATTGCGAGAAGGCGGCCATATGTCCTCACTGCCTCATCAAATTTAATTGGACTTTTGACTGCCTTTTTTACCACAAAAGGATGAATTTTGGTCTTTCTTGTTATTTCCAATTCTGAACATCCTTGTTTCTGTAAATCCTTCACAATGATAAGGTTTCTAAACTGATAAACAATCATGGTCAAAAGATAATACGGATCCTGGCCATTTTTAATCTCCTTAAACAATATCTCATAAGCCCTCGCCTTATTCTTCCCGGCAATGGCATCAACAAAATCAAATATGTTCAGGTCCATTTTTTTAAAGCCCAGAAGGGCCACATCCTCTCTTTTTATTACACCGTTCACTTTAAAATTGCACAGCTTGTCAATCTCGTTCATCAAAGCCCAGCTCTCATTTCCCGCGGTCGCAACCAGTTCTTTTATTGCATCCGACTCTACGGAGCATTTTCTTAAGGCAAACTCGCTTTTTATCCAATTCATCAGTTTTTCTCCCTCAAGATATTCAATATTCCTCACGACGGGGTCTTTTCCGGCCAACAAATTAAAAAGTATTTTGTTCTTAGCCAATTCTTTTCCCTCTTGGTTCTCAACAAATAGAAGGACGGTATCTTTTTCTTTCAAAAGGTTTTGGGTCTTGATCAGCTCCCCTATCCGGTCTGAACCGGCTTTATTGAAAAACGCATTTTTGAGAACTATCAATTTTACTCCGCCAAACAAAGAACCGCTCTTAACAGCATCCTCAGCTTTTGCTATTTCGTCTATGCCCGACAAATCAAATTTAAAAAAAATACCGTCCGGATGCTTTTTCCGGTAATTTTCCATAACAATATCGCTGTTTTGTTTCAGCCGGTAGCTGTCCGGCCCGTATAAGAAGATGACCATCAAATGGTCAGTGAACAGTGAACAGTGAACATCTGGCGATGCTCATTGCTCATTGCTCATTGATTTGTTACAATCTCCACCCAAATCTTGCCGGGTGCAAATTGAATTTCCTTTCCCGAATCATCATAAAAATATAACTTGCTGTCCAATTGAGAGGAATTTTTGCTCCATTTTCCGTTTATGACACTGCCGTTCTGATATATTTGAGCCACGCCTTCACCCCGAACATCAACGCTTATATATTGCTCCTTTAAGAATTTTGAGGTTGTATTCATCACAACAACAACGCCCGCTTTAACTATTTGGCCGTTGTCTTTATCAATCTCGGCGTTGCCGTTTCTGTACCGGCTGTATAGATTCGTTCCGGAATCATATGTCCACCGAACGGTATGCGGCCCGGGATAGTTTACATTTATCTGGTCAGTTAAATTAGAAAGATTTTTTTTCGGCTCTTTGTCTTGGTGAGGATATCCGGAGAAATTATTTTTAAAATCATATTTTAGGTCTTGGGCTTTTTTTGTAAGTAAGTCCAAGTTAGTAAAACCGTCGTGAGGCGGACGGATTCCCGCTTTTCTGTAAAAAACCGTACCTTCATATTTCATAGCATCAATATTGTCTATGATGCGGGCGTCCAGTTTTTCAAGGGCGCCATGCTCTCCGCCCCAGTGGGCATATATTGTTTCCAGGCCCGCCGCCAAAGGAATAAAGTCGTTTCTGGCTGACCTTACTGAACCGATTTCTTTCGGCTTTTCACACTGAAAGACGGCCATAAATCTAGTAATACCTGTCGGATCAACCGGCATCTCAAAGACTATGTCGGCCTGACTTATTCCGGAAAGAGGCCTGGCCTCGGGATCAGATGCCAACATAACAGTAATTGACCTGACATCGGCACCCGGACAATCAAGTCCGGTAATTGAACTTTTGAGTGTCTCGTTTTTATTTATAATACCCATCCCGTTATTGATAATTATTTCTTTGTTCCACCAGATAATAAATACGACAATCAAAACAAGCACTGTCGCGCCGGCAATTACTAATAATTTATTCAAATTCAGTTTAAGCATAATTTACATTTACCACTTACCATTTGTCATTCATTTATCAATTTATTCATTGTCTCATTGATTAAATGTTTAAATCAATGGAAATTGGAAAATGATAAATGGGAAATTACTTTAGTATTTGGTGCTTAGGACAAAAATGGGCGGAGCGACCGCCAAGTTTTAATCTCTGAATAACCCCGCCATCCCCTTTTTTACAAGTCTGACTTGTAAGTTGGTAGGCATTTCGGACATCTTGAAACCTGCCTTTTTCTCCGGACGGGATACGGTAATCATCCACGCTTGAGCCCTGATATTTTATCGCCTTTTTAAGTATTTTTACAGTCTCGCTAAATATTTTTTTTAAATCCTGTTTGTTTAAGTTTTCCGTTCTTGAGAGAGGATGAAACCCCGAAGACCACAAAATCTCATCGGCGTATATGTTCCCTATTCCGGCAATGAAAGCCGGATCCATCAAAACCTGCTTCAAACGCCCTTTTTTTCTATGTTTAGAAGTTGAACTTCCAAACAATTCCTTAAAATCATCAAAATTTGTTTCTAACGGTTCCGGGCCAAGATTGCTTATTTCTTTCAAATCCTTGACCTTGTCGTCGTCCACCAAGATCACTTTTCCAAAACGCCTCAAATCGGATAGCGCCAACTGATAACCGTTATTAAGAGCTAGCACAAAGCGAATATGCCCATTCTGCCTGTCTTCCTTCAGGGGCCCCTTCAAAGCACTTTGCCATTTACCATTTACCAATTCCCATTTTCCATAAAGAAGATGGCCTGAAATCTTCTGGTGAATGAACAATGTCTTCGAGCCCTCTATATCCATAATAATATACTTGGCTCTGCGTCTGACGCTCAATATCTTTTTGCCCTTTACCTGCTTTCTAAAACTAGTCAAACCACCGGCTTGCTTTAAGATCTTGGCTCGATCAGCCCAAGCATCGGTTATTTTCAAACCTAATATTTTCTTTCTTAATTCTCTGACAATTGTTTCTACTTCCGGTAATTCGGGCATAAAAACTCATTTATCATTTTCCAATTTCCATTAAATTAACATTGACCCATTTATTCATTTCCAGAAATGCCTCAATGATTAAATGGTAAATCATTGTTAAATGGTAAGTGGTAATTGATAACTATTTTGGCTTCAGTTGGGCCCAATTATTTCCATATTTTGCATCAACTATCAAGGGCACATCCAGTTTGTGGATGTTCTCCATAATATCTCTTATTTTCCCCGCCCACTCTTTAATTAACTCGTCTTTAACCTCAAACAAGAGCTCATCGTGAACCTGTAGCAGAAGTTTTATGTTTTTTTCGGCTTTTTCTTTGTGAATTAAATCGTGTATTTTTATCATCGCTAATTTTATTAAGTCAGCTGATGTTCCTTGAACTGGCATGTTAATCGCCATTCTTTCGGCCTGGCTTACAAGCTGGGGCATACCCGAGAATGCTTCAGGCAACTGCCTTCTTCTGCCAAAAATCGTCGTTACATAACCATCTTTTCGGACTTTATCTTTCATCTCTTGCATGTATTTAGCTATTCCGGAAAATTCACGCATATACCTGTCAATGAATTCTCTGGCCTTGGCTCTATCAACACCGGAAGCTCTTTGAAACCCCATGATTCCCATGCCATATAAAATTCCGAAATTCAAAACTTTCGCCTGTCTTCGCATACCGGTGGTAACTTTGTCGGCCTGGACGCCAAATACCTCAACGGCAGTTCGGGTGTGAATGTCCTCTCCCCTTTTGAATGCCTCCGACATCTTTTTATCCTTGGAAATGTGGGCAGCGACACGAAGATCGAGCTGTGAATAGTCAAAAGAAACCAATTTATATCCCGGAGACGCGACAAAAACTTTCCTGAATTCTTGGCCGATATCTGTACGGATAGGAATGTTTTGAAGGTTTGGCTCTTCGCTTGAAAGCCGACCGGTGGTGGTGCCCGTTTGATTAAATGTTGTGCAAATACGCCCGTTCCCCGAAACTAAGGCCGGAAAAGGTTCAATATAAGTGGTCTTCAGCTTCTGAAGTTCTCTATACTTCAATATCAAATCGATTATCGGGTGCGCTCCTGATAATTTTTCCAATTCCGGCGCCGCCGTAGAGATAGCTCCCTTACCGGTTTTCTTAAGCTTCCCCGTTATTTTCAAATGTTCAAACAAGATAGCTGACATTTGTTGAGGAGAGTTGATATTGAATTCCTTACCGGCCAGTTCGTGTATTTTATTCTCTAATTTGCCCAATTCCTTAACGGTGGTTTTTTCCAGTTTGGTAATAGCATTTAAATCAATTTTGATTCCGCTTAATTCCATTTCCGCAAGAATAATAGAAAGAGGCAATTCAATTTTTTCGAAAACCCAAAGCGTGTCGACATATTTCAGCCTAGCAATAAGTTTGTCTTTTAATTCAAGAATGAAGCCGGGTCTTTTTTTCGGGTCAAGGTCCATATTTTGCTTAAACTCAATGAAATAAATCTTATCTAGGGAGTAATCTTTAAGGTCAGAATTCAATAGATACATGGCAATTTTTGAATCAAAGATTATCCCCTCAAGATGAATTCCCTTGCCGAGAAAATATTTCGAAATTAACTTAAAGTCATGGCCTGTTTTGTTTACCTTTGAGTTCTCTAAAATCGCCTTGAGGCTGGAGCCCAGTTCCTTGTTTTTTAGGAAATATTCAAAAGAAACCAAAAAGCATTCTTTGGGATCAAAGGCAAAAACAATATGGTCTTCAACTATATCCAAAGCAAAATCTTTTTGTTTGGTTAATTTAGCCAACAAATCGGCTACATCTTTATCGGTCTTTAGCTCCTTTACCCTTGGTCCCGTTGTTGCAGGCGGCAAAAATGAGGTTTGCACCTGAATAGAACCGTCAACCCCGTACGAGACGGGGGCACGCTGCGAGCCCTCGCGGTCTCGTTCGGGGTCAATTTCGGAAACACGCTTAAGCAAGCTATAAAAACCCATGCCCTGAAAAACGCGGGAAATTTCTTCTCTTTTTATTTTCTTACGCCACTCGGCTTCTTCCAGTTTAAAATCAATATCTACATCCTTAATTATTGTGGAAAGCTTCTTGGAAAAAAAAGCCGTATCTTTATTTTCTATCAATTTTTGGATCAGTTTTTCAGAAAGAGGCGGCTTTATTTTTTCTTTATCTTTTTTGGAAATTGCCACCGCCATAGCGGGGTCCCGCTGAGGCGGGAGAAATTTTTCAATTTTTTCATACAAATTATCTAAACTGCCGAAGGTCTGTATAAGAGCTGATGCCGTCTTCTCCCCTATTCCGGGAACTCCTGGAATATTGTCGGATGGGTCGCCTTTTAGACCCCTGAAGTCAGTCAGTTGTTCCGGTTCAAGGCCATAGCGCTTTCTAACCTCATCTTCATTATACAAAACAGTGTCCGTTACCCCCTTTCTTAATGTCAAAACCACCACCTTGTCATCTTCAACAAGTTGAAGGGTGTCCAGATCGCCGGTAGCAATAATTGTTTGAAGGCCGTCTATTTTTCTGGTCTTCTCGCAAACAGAACCAATCACATCATCGGCCTCAAACCCCGCTTTTTCAAAAATAGGTATCCCAAAAGCCGTAAGAACTTCTTTCACTCTCGGAACTTGCTCATGCAGTCCCTCGGGAGCTTTTTCACGGTGGGCCTTATAGTCAGCGAATTCTTCATGGCGAAATGTCGGCCCGGCCAGATCAAAAGTAGCCACGATATAGTCTGGCTTTATGTCTTTAATCGCTTTAATCAATACCGCCGTAAAACCATAAACGGCGTTCGTCAAAACACCTGTTGGCGAGGCCAATGTTTGAGGCAACGCGTGAAAAGCCCGATGAACTAACGCATGCCCGTCTATTAAAATTAATTTCTTCATTTATAACTTGCTGGCCGCTCTCGCCTAAATTATGGCGAGTACGCTCTTGGCCAACTTCTTCGTTAAAAGCTCCGGTCCTCCTTCACCATAGCTATCTATGGTTCAGTTCGGTCCTCGCTTTTGCCTTGAATTTGGCCAAGCCAGCTGCGTTCTAAAAATTATCTATTTTAATTTTTCTCACATTTTCGCTGATGTGGTCAATGTGAACCGTAATATGTTTCTTGGGAAGTATCTCTCTCACCCTTTCCGCCCACTCTATGAGTACAATGTGCGTCATTGTACAATGACGCACATTGTAGTGTGATTCATAAAAAATTTCTTTAAGTTCCGGAATTCTCAAATCCTTGTAATTTCTCACTCTATAACAATCAAGATGATACAAATTTGTTCCTTGAGCAACTTTGTATTTTTTCATCAAAACAAATGTCGGACTTTTTATTTTTGATTTTATGCCAAAAGCCTTAGCAAAGCCTTTTACGAAAGTTGTTTTACCGGCCCCCAATTCACCCTCCAAAGCAATGACTGCTCCCTTCTTGGTTTTAAGAATTTTATGAGCTAATTTGGTAGCAATCTTTTGAGTTTCTTTTGGGCTATTAGATAAAAATTTCATAAATTAATACCCCCATAATCCCATAAAATCAACATTTTTAACAATTTATACACCAAATTAAGCAAATGCTTAATTGTGAATACTTACATAATACGCGCGTCATTACTTTAAATAAATTCCGGACTTATCTGAAAATTTTCTCCTAAAAAGACCGTCTTTATCTAAATCATGAGCCACAAAAAAATGTACATAGGGCTCTACTTCAAAAGCTTTTGTTATTACCGCCAATTCCTCCCGACACTCAAAAGGATGCGTCCAAAGGCTTTTTTGAGCCATGATAAATCCTAGTTCTTTTAATTTGCTCAACAAGGATTGTCTGGCTCGTTTCTTTGGGCCAGGAATGTCAAACGAACAAAATCTCCAGAAACCGTCCCATTGATCGGGTTGCTTAATTAGCAAATCATCCAAATTATACTTAACAACCAAATTCTTGCCTAAGTTAGTAATTTCTACATTATAACTGCCGTCTGAATTTTGTGAAACATTGATTCGCTTTCTGTACTTTAACATATACAGTTCTTTATAAAACTCTTTCCACTTCTTTTTATCTAATTGCCTTTTTAGCTCTCCGGCAACCATGAGTCCAAAGTAAGGGTTGCCCGAAACTAAAACAACAGCGCCGCCAATAGCCAAAGCCTTTAAAAATTGCCGAGAGAAAGAATTTTTATTTTTAGTGTTTTTGGTCCCAATATTTTTTGTCTCAACCATGTTCAATGTATTATATTCAAATCCTATCATGTACACCAAATTATGCAAATGCTTAATTGTGAATACATCGTAATATTTGTCATCAATTTTGATAGCATATTCAATTTTATGCAAATGCTTAATTGTGAATACGCTGTTGGTTAATGTTTTCAGTGAATAATTAATAAAATTAAGAAATAACGGACAAAATGAAAAACCGCATTTGCGATAGCCACTTGATGTGGTTGCAAATGCGGTCTGAGGCGTTTCGGAGTGTGGCCGTGCTTTAGCCGGCCGTATTCTCTGTAGGCCTCATTGGCCCCGGCTGTGAAAGAACTACTTGCGGAGAACAAGTCGCTCATACAAGCGCCGGTCCTCCGGGCTCATGCTGGCGGTGGGATCCGTCGGCGGTTGCGGCTGGGTTTGGGGTACTATCGAATTCTGCTGAACTGGCGGCACCACTTGCTGTTGGATGGCTGCCGGGGCGGGAGTCGTTTGTACGGCTCTCCCCAGCAAGAACATTTTCTCCCCATACACATAGAATACGAGGATAGAGGCAATGATGAATCCGATAAACATAGCACGATGCCAAATCGGATCAACCACGTCCTGCTCCAGAACCAACGGTTCGGACAGCCGTTGCACACTGAATGTCATGCGACCCCTTCTCCCTCGAGAAGGCCCCGCTGGTCTTATCGCCGGTGTTGCGGCCGGCAGCGCTATTGGCGTCGCCGGTGTTGTTGATGTTGTCGCCATGACTACCTTCCCTTCATAACATCCGGCTCGACAAATACCCAGCCGGCATCTGTTGGACTGATCTTGAACTCCTCGTTACTGATACTCCCGTAGATATTCGGGACAAGGGCAAGACCCCTGTATCGATCTCCGGGAACATCCACACCGCGTTTTTCACCGGGTGACAGACGGAACTGGAAGTTTTCTTCCTTACCAGTTTCGCCATCATAAACATCCATCTTGAAGCGGGTTGAGTTGGAGAGCGTGAACTCTCCAGACCGCTTCTCAATGACTGGCCGAACACCACTGGGCCTCGCGCCGACCGCGACGGGAGTTCCGTCGCTGGCAACCCGCACGCTTTGTCCCGGCGACGGCGGTGTCACGATGACGCCATTGTCGCGCTGGTTTTTGGGTTGACCACGATAGCGGGAATCGTTCACAAGAACGGCCCCCACCGCTGCTTCAATCCATCCAGCTGCGCCGCGCGGATTATTGATAATCCGACGCACACCGTCTGCCGCCGCCACAATCCCTACGCCACGCTCAATGCGTTGACGCCCAGAAAGAGGTTGACGGTTACGATCGTACATGGGCTGGAAGCCACGGCCGGTGTTGATACCGTACGCAGCTCCGTTCCACATAAGGTCGTCAGACAGAGAACGAATCTCTGATCGACGAAGCTGATTCGTCAGCCCCCTCACCATGCCGAGGTTGTCGGCGGTGAGCA
>ERZ1292629.1808-Hain-H43-01um-R1-1808-length-19731-cov-5_pt1 | contig 19731 bp, 21 predicted proteins | sample MGYA00564399_ERZ1292629 | MGnify/ENA primary metagenome ERZ1292629 (study PRJEB36523, sample SAMEA6512636) | groundwater metagenome | collected 2019-01-08 | study: AquaDiva: Metagenomics assemblies of 32 groundwater samples | reverse complement strand
AAACATATCCATAAAGCCTTCCTTTCTTAGCTTTAACATCAACCCGTCTAGCATCTTCAACAACATCTGGATTTAAGTGTAAAAATGCATTTATCTTTTTGTCCTCTTTCTTTATCTTCTCCAAATACATTCTAACTTTTTCTTCAGCTTTCATAAATTACAAAATAAAAAAAGGTTATTAAATCTTGTCAAATAGTTTATTCTTGTATTTTACTAACAATTCCAGTAATAATAATTACTTCTGCCAACCCAACTAAAAGTCCCAAATTCAAAAAATATCCATAATTCTTAACAAATAGCGGAACAGTTGTTATCGCATCCAAAACAAGCCCAGTTATTACAAAAACAATTCCCACTAAAAGTCCATCTTTCAATTTTGGCTTTATGCTTTTGTCATTATAATACAGAACCACTATAATCACAGTTAAAATAGCCAAAAATCCATAATGAACAATATAATATTCAGATCCATCTTTTATATTTAGTCCGAACATTAAGATACTCACTTCAAAAAATATAAATACCCACAATAAGAGCCCAAAGCCAATTGCCCTTACCAACCTCATGATTTTATAAGGCAGAGCATATATTTAAATTATTTTATCCGGCTTTTAATTCTGATGCATGAACAACCACTTTTGCTTTAGTATAATAATTATATGAAGTATGAATAACAAGCCAAAGTCCAAATATCCATATCAAAACAGCCTGAGCTATAACTAAGAAATAAGGATAAGTCTTAAAGATTAATGAATAAATATCATCAAAATAAGCAAGAAAAACAGCAATGGCTCCCAATATTTCAAGCCTTAATGGAATACTATCATAAAGTATCTGCCTGAATTTTTCAGGCTCTTTTTGATAAATTTTATTTTTAACTGTGCCCATTACCATTCAACCTTAACACAAGACCTTCTAATGTACATTATCTCTCCTTGCAATTCATAAAATTCAAGGCTTGTTTCAACCTGGTCTGAAAAATATCTTAGCTGAAAATCCCTGTCAGCTTTTTTGTCAAAAATATCAATTGCCATTTCTTTTGTGCTTCCATGGTTCATAAGAACATAATGCCCATCAACTTCGAATTCATGCCCATCAACTTTTATTTTATCTCCTCTTTTTATTTTTTCTACAGGCTTTGATGCTTTTATTATTACATTACTCTTCTCCCTAATATCAACAGTTGTTGCAGTTTCTTCCATGTCTTCATCAAAATCATCTTCATCTTTCTTCTTTATCTTTTGCGGCTTTGATTCAGCATACTCAACATCTTCATCGTCTGCAAAAGCATCATCTAATGAAGCTCCGCCTTCATCTGATTCTTCATCTTCTTCCTTTTCAACTTTCTTTTTTGCTTTTTTATTTGCTTTTACCATGTTTTCTTTTCTGCAATTATGCAATCCTCATCTTTTTCAGGCGCATTTTCAAGCATTCGCACCCTAAAATCAGCATCACATTTCTCGCCTTTTCCTTCTTCTCTATATCCCCCTGCAGCCTTTTTAAATTCTTTGCCCTTGAACTTAACGCCTTCAATCATTTTCCCAAATCTGTTCAAAATCTCCATAGCTTCCTTTTCAATTTCAGCTTTTTTATTTTCTTCCATGAAATAATGATTAAAAATTTGTTTATAAAGTTATTGCGGAGTATATTCAACAAGCCTGTATCCTGCAACACCTAGATTATCAACTTCTGTATTTCCAATTTTTCTCATTCCATTTGCTTCATGAATATGCCCGCAAAACAAATATTTAAGTTTTGGATGTTTTATTATAATATCAAAAAAAACAATGTGTAAAGCCCCTTGTTTTTAGGATGCCAAAAAATTTCCAGAAGAAATTTTAGGGCCCAGAAAATCATGATTTTATGGGCTCAAGATGCATCGTCAAGCATCTTGACATAATTATATAGTCAAGGACATTAATAATTCCGCACATTGTCGTTGACTAGATAGGGAAAGACTTATGTCTTTCACTATAAATAATATGATGTACAAAACTATTCAATCCTCATGCAAATATTTATAAATCGCTTTACTTTAGAAATAACAACTTAAAAGGAGGTAAAAATGACAAGGAAAGGCCAAGCAGCTATTGAATTCCTCATGACCTATGGTTGGGCAATTCTTGCTGCAGTAATTGCTATTGGAGTCCTGGCATATTTCGGAGTATTTAGTCCTGGGAAATATGTTACAGGTAATGCAGTTGTTACCCCTCCATTCTATGTTAATGCATGGAATGCAAAAGCATTAACAGGCGTCACACTTGAATTAAAAAATAATGGCGGAGAGGACTATAATGTTACAAGTGTTGATGTTAGAGGATGTGGTACAAATGCTACAGGCGCAACTATTAGTGTCGGTGCATCTGCAACAATAATAACAACATGCAATCCAGTTTTAGTTGAAGGTGGATCATTCAAAGGCGATATAACAATCGTTTATAGAAAAACCGGAAGCAGTGTAGATTTGACATCGACCGGAACAATAGCTGAAAAAGTTACTGCATAAAAATATTTTTTATTTTTTAATTATTTTTTTTAATCAAAAAGTTCTCGAGTTTTTGTTTGGAACTTTTGAATGCCAAAAAATTTCCAGAAGAAATTTAATGAACCAGAAAATCCCTGATTTTCTTGTGCTCAAGATACCACTCCACACTTTAGTATGGAATTTTCTGTCAAGTTCCTTGACATCAAAAAGTCCTTGAGTTTTTGTTTGGAACTTTGGGATGATCAAGATGCAACCACATCTTGAAAGATGTGGTTTTCGTCAAGTATCTTGACATATCGAATTAAATTTCTAGTTTCTCGCTAGCTGGCTTTATACCAATTGCAATTCCATTCTTTCTTATACTGAATGGATAAACCTCTCTTGCATGATTAGTTCCTCTCATTTTAGTAATTTCCAGATATCTTTCCCTTTCTTTTTTAGTTCTTAAATAATAAAGAACAACAGTAGAGTCAGATTCAAATTCTAATGTGGATGAAATCTTCTGTTTTTTAGGGTCATCTTCATAAGTCAATAAAGATGTGCATTTCCATCTCCTTAGCATATTAAATAAAGAAAGTGCAGCTTCTCTCTTCTTGATATCCTCTTCAAAAAGCAGTTCAAATGAAGTAATGCTGTCAATTACAATTCTTCTAATTTGTTTTCTTAAAACAACGCTCTCAATTATGCCTCCACCCTCTTCAAGCATTGTTCGAACTTTTTCAGGAGTATATTCAAGAAAAGTAAACTTTCCTGTTTTTTCATACTTATCCAAATCCCATCCAAAACGCATCATGTTAGAGTAAAATTCAGCTTTCTTTTCTTCAAAAGTAACATACAAGCAATTCTCGCCTCGCTTAATTCCCTCTACTAAAAATTGTACAGAAAATATAGTTTTCCCTGATCCACTGCTTCCTATAACTAAATTAATAGAGTTCTTTTCAAATCCTCCTTCAATTAATCTGTCAAAATTTTCAATTCCCGTATTTATTCTTTCAGTTGCTCTTATGCTTTTATTCAATTTCATTTTTTTAAAATGTTTGGCGCGGGATTTTTTTGAAATTTTATGCTTTAAATTTCTTTTCTTCAAAATCTTAGACTTCTTAATCTCTTCCTTCTTAATCTCTTTTTTTAAAGGCCTTAATTTAGCAATTCTTGCAATAACTTTGTCACTTTTATTTTTCATTATTTATCTTAAATCAAAATAGTATAAAAACATTATGATAAGCTGAATAAGTCGCCTATAAAACCAGCCAGGGCTAATTTAACTGCAAAAAAGATTGTCAAGCTAATTATAACTAGAGGCAGAAGATATTTCAACCCTTGTTTTTCATCACCTTTGCTAACTAAGCCTAAAATAAGAGAAGCAAGAACATCTGTAACAATCAAAAAGATAATGCTAAAATATTTTATAAAATCCATAGAAATATTCACGGTAGATAATGTAAAGGGTATATTAATGCTTCCAGTCTCAACAGCAGGCATTCCGCTCAAAAGATTAACCATAACTTGGACAAGTATCCCTGATAAAGAAAATAAAATAGGAGCTCCAACAGAAACTGCAAAAAAGATAAAGATAACATACATTAAAACATTTGAAGCTGCTTTTTTGGCAATAAAATTCTGTTCTCGCATGCTTAAAGAAGTCTCTTCAAGCAATGTAGCAAGATTCCCTCCGGCTTTAATTCCAGAAATTAATAAAAGAATAGTTTTATGAATTTTCCCAGAGCCAATTCTTTTTGATAAATCTAATAAAGCAGCTTCAATATTCTTGCCTGTAGCCATATCTTTTCCCGTTCTTAAAATTTCTTCATCTAAAGGATAAAATTCTTTTCTAGAGCTTAATAACATTGCTCTATCTATAGTCATTCCAGCCCGTAGATTACTGGAGATTAACTGTAAGAAATCAGGAAATATATTTTCAGCCATTTTAATTCTTCCAGATATCTTTAAGCTGGCAGAGAAGTAAACATAAAAAAAAGTCGCTACAATTAAAAGTACAAAAGCTATAAATGAAATAGTAAAATTTTTATTTATTAAAAATAAAATACTTCCTAAAACTAATCCTAAAATAAATCCAAGTAATAGTGTTTTCTTTATATTAATGTTATATTTCCTGTCTCTTCTATTCGAATATTTAATCATATTAAATTTGGCCTCCTGGATTTTATTAAGCCTAAGAACATCATTTGGATTAAAAAAACAAAAACAAATATCCCTATAAAAACTAAAGTAATCATACTTTTATCAAGTTTTAGCATTGAAGATAAGATTGTTAAAAACGTAATTGACAAAGCAGGAATAATGACTGCAACTAACATATAAAACATGATTAAAGGATTCAATTTATTTCCATATTCCTGTATTTGAATAAGTTGTTCCTCATTCAAAGATTTAATGCTATCTTTAACAATGATTGACATATCACTTCCAGAAGTGATGCCATTGCTTACCTGCCATAAAGTTCTTCTAAAAAATATAGAGGGATTATTTTGAGCCAGGTCGTTTAAAACTTCCACTTCAGGTTCGGCAGCATTAATTCGTTTTACAGCTCTCTTAAATTCAATGCTCAACTCACCATAATCTGCAGCAGCAATATTTGTTAAAACACTAAATAGAGGGATTCCAGAATTTAATTGAATTAGTATATCTTCCAAAGCAGGAATAAGATTTCGCTCTATATTCTTCTGTTTTCTATTTACATAAATATGTGGATATTCAATCTGGCTGAAAAAGATAAAAACAGAAAACAGAAATGCAAAGCCAAATCCAAACAAAAAAAATAGCTTAATGCTCAAAAAAGCAAAGGTAGTAGTTGATATCAAAAATAGCAAAAAAAAGGAAAGCGTAAAGCTCCTGAAGCATATAGATAAATATTCTTCTCGCGAAATATCAATATTACAAGATTTTAAACTTTCAGTTAATTTAGATTTCTTATTATGCTTTATTCTAGGTAAAAAAAATTTAGATCTTCTCTTAAGAGTCTCTACTTCAGAGAATGTAAAGGGAATATAAAATCTCATATTGCTTTTCCAAAAATAGTTTTAACATCATTATTTCTAATGAGTTTAAGCAAAAGATTTTTGTCAGTATAATAAAGATTTATTACTCTGCCCAGTTCATTCAAGCTTCTAATTTTATTTTTAATAAGCCATGAAAAAATCATTTTTTTAACTTCGAGATTTTGTTGCATTTCGCTTTCAGTCATTCCAGTATTTCTGCTTAAATCCTCAAAAAACTTCGCACTCTCGCTATGTTTAATCATTTCATCTTCTTCAGGTATCCACCTATAAAGTAAGTTTGCTGTAGCACTTTCTTGCCCGGCTTCAAATTCCGCAATCTGCGAAATTCTTCTTATCCCCTTTCTTCTGTCTCTAAACATTACAACATTTAAATTTACAGCCTTTAGCAAATTTGGAGGAATATTCAAAGGAGGATTTGTCAGCCTTGAAATAGTTTCAGCAGCAGAATCAGCATGTAAAGTAGCATAAACTGAATGCCCTGTATGCATTGCTTCAAATAATACCATTGCCTCCTGCTGTCTTCTCATCTCCCCTAAAACAATCCTATCAGGCCTCATTCTCAACGAATTAATAAGCAAATCCAGCATAGTAACTTCACCCTTGCCTTCAGTATTTGCCGTCCTAGTCACTAAAGGAGTCCAGTATAAGAAATCAGGCAGCATTAGCTCTCGAGTATCCTCAACACTTACTACCCTATGATTAGGAGGGATAAATAGCATACAAGAGTTCAGCAGAGTAGTTTTTCCAGAAGCAGTTCCTCCTGAAATTAAAATATTCATTTCATACTCAACAGCAAGCCATAATAAACTTGCTATCTCCAAATCGCAAGTCCTGCTGTTTATTAAATCAATAATTGTATAGGGGTCACGTGCAAATTTTCTAATTGTAATAGTATTGCCTTTTGTGCTTACAGGATATAAAATTGCATTAGCCCTGTCCCCAGTAACTAAATGAGCATCTAGCAAAGGTGAAAGAACAGTTATTTGTCTTCCAACTCTTCTGGCAATTATATTAGAATAGTTTGATATTTCATCCTCGCTTATTATAGTAAGATTTGTAAGCAGCCACCCATATTTTTTGTGATAAATTCTAATCGGCTCTTTAGAAGAAGAAATAACAACTTCTTCTAAATTTGGGTCATTAATAAGAAATTCAATTTCTCCCAGTCCAAGCATATCTTGCATTAACCGCCCAATTAAAAATTTTTCAATATCTGGCTTAATAGTAGGCATTTTTTCTTTAAGAAGATTGCTGGCTTCGTCCATAAATTTCTTCTTTATGTTATTAAAAGCATGAGGGTCTGTGATTTCTTTTGTGCTTACACTTGTAACCGAAACAAGTTCACTTCTTATTTCATTCAGCAAAGAGGTAGTAGCTACGCCTATTTCGGGAACATTTATATTATAAGTCGTGCCATTAAAATCCCTCTTTATCTCTATATTAACCTTGGCTCCATCAACTTCTATATCGAATTTTTCCAAAACACCCTGTTGCTTCTTGTCATCAAAATGGCCTATAAATTTTTGCTCAATTTTTTTTTCTAAAGGCTTGGTGTGTGGCATATTATAAGTAAAATTATGCTTATATTTAAGATGTTTAGCTATATGCTCCTGCTTTTTAAAATTTTTTTTCATTTTATGCATTTTCTATTAATCTGATAATAGGTTTGCCCATTCCAGGATAGTCCACTACAGCAAGATTTGCTTCTTCCAAAGTTTGGCACCAGTTCATTGCAATTTCTTCATTAATATTGAACAATTTTGATATTGTTATTATGCTTAATTGTTTCTTGTCCTGTAAAATTTTATATAAAGTATCCAAATCTGTTTTCGAACCAGCACTTACTTTTTTCAAGTCTATCTTAGAAACCTCTTTTGACACCAGCCCCCTGTCCCTTATTAATATAAAAATTAAAATAAAAAATAAAAAAGTCCATCCTATAATAAGAAATATTTTTGAGCCTAAAGAAAGTCCAGTATAAACATTCGAAGCAACATCCTTAATAGACAAGCCAGTCAGACCTTTTTCAAAGCTATTGCTATACTTATATAAAAAGACAAATATATTTGCTATAAAAATGCATGCAACAATAATAACAGCTTTTACCAAAAATGGTTTTTCCTCTTTTGTCATCATAAAAATGTTTAAATACGTTCTTTTATAATTATATCAAGAGATTTTATAAATCTTACTAAGAGGTATGCAATATAAAAAGGCGCAGGTAAGTATAGAGTATCTGGTTATTATGGGCTTTGTTGTTTTTGTATTAATTGGAATTTTAGGCGCTTCTTTTCTATATACAGGAACAATAAAAGATAAAATAAAAATGGACCAGGTGATATACTTTTCAAATAAGGTTATTTCAACAGCAGAAACTGTATTTTACTCAGGGTCGCCTTCAAAATCAACTATATTTGGATACCTTCCTGAAGGAGTTAAAGAAATTGAGATTAAGGAAAATAGTCTTATCTTAACTGTGCAAACAAATCACGGTATTGCTAAAATGGCCTTTTCAAGCAATGTTCCTATATCGGGGAATATTACCCAATTTCAGGGGTTAAGAAAAATTAAAATAGAAGCGAAAGAAAATCAGGTTGAGATAAGCTAGTAACATGAAGAAAGGTCAAGCTTCAATTGAGTTTATGATTTTAGTAGCATTTGTCTTATTTTTCTTCACTGTTTTTTTTATAGCCATACAAAATAATATGGCTGACAGGATTAAAGAAAGGCAAAATCTAAACGTTAAAGAAGTGGCAATAACATTTCAAGATGAAATCAATCTTGCATCCGAAGCTAGCGAGGGTTATTATCGTCGTTTTAAAATACCCAATACATTAGGAAATAAGGATTACAATGTGAATATTATCGAAGATAAAGTCTATATTAAGACAAATGATAATAAATATGCAATTGCTTTGCCGATTTTGCCAATAACTGGCAATGCTGTCAAAGGAATGAACATCATAAGAAAAGAGAATGAGACAATTTATCTTAATGCCTAAAAAGGCGCAGATATGGGGAATAGATTTAGCTATAGCACTAATAATTTTTTCAATTGGAATCATAGTATTATATGTTTATTCCTTAAACTCCCCAGCAGAATCAAAAGAGAATATGGAAAATCTGCTCTATGAAGGCAATGCAATTACGGAAATTATCTTATCTGAAGGCTCGCCCCTAAACTGGAGTATTGAAAATGTCACAAAGCTGGGAATATTAACAAATAATAAAATAGATGAAACAAAAATAAAAAATTTTTATAACTTTACGCAAACAGATTACAATAAAACAAAATCAATTTTTAATACAAGATTTGATTATTTGTTTTTTCTATCTGAACCAATAATGATAGATTCATTAGAAGTTCCAGGATTAGGTAAGCCGGGAATAAATAAAGAAAATATTAATTCACGCAATTTAATTAAAATAACAAGGTTTACAGTGTATAAAGAAAAGCCTGTAACAGCCTATCTATATATATGGGAATGATAAAAGAAAAGAAAGGAATAATATTCAGTACAGACGCATTAATTGCTTTAATTATTATTTTTTTAACAGTCCTTGTCGTCTACCCGATGATGAAATATTCAAAGCATCAAGTTAACATAGAAAGCGATGTTATTAAAGTATATTCAACTCTCAAAATCGGAGAAATAGACAACTTTTATGTCAAGACATTGATTTCTCAAAAAGAAATAAAAGATTTAAATAAATCTATTCTTGAACAAATCGGAGAGTTCTATGTAACAAATGAAACTCTTGCACGTTCTCTAGCACAATCAGTTTTGTCCAATTTAAATACATCAGAAAATATCGGAATTTGGTACGAAAACACTTTGTTAGCCTCTAAAAATTCAACGCCATTTGAGACAGCAAAAAATATTAGAGTGCAAAGCCAAAGCATAAGCGGAATAAAAGAAGGAGAAAGTGTTACAGGATTTTCCGCAAGAGCATACTTAACCAATAATTTTCAAAATAAATATTTTTATTTTGGTGGTTATGTAGGCGACGGGAACATTTCATTAAAAGTAAACTACAATGATGAAATAAAAGAGGCGTACTTAGAAATTGCAATAAATAATGAATTTGATATATACATAAATAACATTTATTCAGGGCATTATGACAAATCTTTTTCAGAATTTACTCCTGCAAAATATCCTCTTTCAAGTTATCTTGCAAATTTTCACAATGGCTCAAATATAATTGAATTCAAAGGAAACAAGCTGAGTATTACAGGGGGCTATTTAAAAATCGTCTATTCCTCATCAGCTCAATACGAAGAGCAGAAAAAAATTTATTTTCCAGGCATAAAAGGAATTATAAACTTATACGACGGCGTTTATATTCCATCATCTATTCAAAACATGAATATCTTTCTTCACCTAAATTCCAACTACATGCCTTTTTTAATAATCGGAAATAAGGTTGTTTTCAATAGGACAACATCTGGAGAAGAGCAGATAACTATTCCAAACTCCCAGCTTTCTTCCATTCTTAATTATTCTTCTCTTTCAGGGAAAACAGTTCCAATAAGGTTGGGCTTGGAAAATGTTTCTTATCTTTCCCAATACAAGGTAAAATCCGATGTAATTTCAGTTATTGACCTATCAGGAAGCATGGCTGATTATTGCACTGGCACTACTTGGCTTTGCTGCTTTTTTAGAGATGGATGCCGAACAAAAACTAATTGCAACTATTGTTCAGGAACATGGCATGAAAAGCTTACAACAGTCAAAAATGCAAGCAAGTCGTTTATAGATGGAATTTTGAATTATTCTGGGAACATGATTGGGCTTACTCCTTATGCCAACGCCTTTTTGCCGAATTATTATTATAATCTCTCCAATAACACAAACTCATTAAAAGCAAAAGTTGATTCCTGGTGGGCTTATGGAACAACCTGCATCTGCTGCGGAATCAATAAAGCAACAAGTGAGCTTGTTGCTAATTCTTCATCTCAGTCAAAAGCAATAGTAGTTATGAGCGATGGAGAAGCAAATGTGCGGTGCTCGCAGCAGGGAACAGGAAATTCAAAGCAGGATGCCATCAAAGCTGCCTGCGATGCAAAAAGCAATTATAATATAACCGTTCATGCTGTCGGCTTTGGCTCTGATACAGACACAACAACTCTAAGAGCAATAGCAACATGCGGAAACGGAAGCTATTATTACGGAGATGTTTCAAACATAATCGGTTTGTATCAGCAAATAGCTCAAGATATAATTCAAGCATCATATCATGAACAGACAATAGAATCCATAGGAAATATTCTAACAACTTTGTATCCAGATTCATATATAGAATTAAATTACACAAAGGGCCTAATTCCTTATGGGTTAACTACAACTTTTGAAAAACAATTTACAGATTCTTATTCAGGAAATTTTTCAGTGCCCGAAAATGCCCAAGTTCTTGAAGCAAAAGTAGTTTCTTATTCAGGTCCGCGATGGACAGACAGCGTGAAAATAAACAATACTTCAGTTTATAAAATAACAGATTATGGAACCGATTATACAAAGCTTGGCGACCCTTATTCAATATTTATCAAGCCAGAATATGTAAAAAAAGAAAATTCTGTAACAATCACTACAGGAGTTTCTCCTATCAATTCAACTTACGGCTCTTTAAGCAACAAAATTATATATACCATAGTCAAAAATGCTTCAGGCTACTCCTCAATTTCTGCATTAGCTTCAGGATGCCTGTGGAATATTGAATTTGAGGACGGTAGCAATATCTCTTCTTCAATACCTGCCAATTATTTAGGTTCAGACAAATGCTATTATTCGCATGACAGGCAGGAATACGACACAAACAACGCTCTGCATGTTGCAGTTTATAATCTGCTTCAAATGCTTGATTTGAATTCTAATCACAAGATAGACACAAAGTTTGCAGAGCAAAATTTAGAAATATCCACTTCAGAAATTACAGGAATCCCTTATACATGGTCAACAGAGGTGCAAATAAGAGAATGGTATTAAGACATAATAAAAAGGGCATGTTCTTCACAATTTTAGTCATATCTTTGCTTTCTTTATTCATAATGTCATATAGCTTCTATTTTGTATCTCAAGATAGGGAAGCAACTAATAAGAGAGTTAAAACAATGAATAATTTTGTTTTCTCAATAGAAAAAGACCTGCCACGACAGGTTTACATATCAGGTTTTAGAATGATATTTTTGTTAGAAAGAAAAATAACAGAAACAGGGAATTATATTGCTGATTTAAATAATTCAGTTGAAGAATTATTCTTTAACGGCACAATAAACAATGAATCACAGGAATTAATGAACGGAGCAAAGTTAGTAGATATTAAAAACTCTCTAAATGAAAAAGCTCAAAAAATTAACGCAAATGTTACAATCTCTAATTCTTCAATTATTGTGTCTCAAGAAAATCCTTGGGAAGTTAAATTTGTCTTGAAATCAAATTTGTTTATTGCAGACCGCAGCAACTTGGTTATGTGGAATAAAACTTTAATTATTATTGCAAATATTCCAATTGAAAATTTTGAAGACCCTCTTTATATTATAAGCACAAATGGTCTTGTGACTAATAAAATAAATAAAACAAGTTATACAAATTTTACTCAAGGAGTAGATGTTACAAATCTTCTTGCACATGTAAAAAGTCAAAATTACATAGCATCAGCACTAGCCCCAAGTTTTCTGGATAGGCTGCAAGGAAAGTTGTCAGCAAATCCAAATGGAATAGAATCCCTTGTATATTTGCCAAAGCTGTCAGCACAAGGAATTGCTGTAAATGATAAATCAGTTGTGGATTATATATACTTTTCAAATAATAATCCTGCTGTTCATAATATCCAAGGCATGCAACCATGGTTTAAAATAGATGATGCTCACTTAAATGTTTATCAAGTAGGAGGATTGATAATTTAAGATAAATTATCACAAAACCCTGAAGGGTTTCGTGGTTTTGTGAGAACCGATAAAATCTACACTTTAGACCCCACAATAAGTTGTGGAGATTTTAACGTGTATTAATAATTCGTTTAAATAAAAATAAAATGAGAAAAATTACATTATTCCTTATGATAATAGCAGTTGTATTCTTAGTTTCTTCTTTCTTTATTATAAATAAAGAAAATCCTAAGGCAACTCCAAAAGAAAAATCAGACGTAACTGCTCACGCTACAAATAGATTAGAGAATAATAATTCAGATAACAATACTGCATTAGATAAAAACTCTCCAGAGAGCATTAACAATAATTTTAATGACTTGACAAAATTGCCTTCTGGCTTAAAATCTGCAGAGTGTGGATATTATTTTGAGTCTAATGGCGTCTGCGGCGGGACTTGCCCAGGCGGCAGTTGTGTTTCAGAAGGAAGAAGTTGCTATTGCAAACAGGTTTAAGGAGTTAGGCGGTCACGATCGCGAGGGAACATTGTAGCTTCCTTAACATTATCCAGACCGCAAATTACTTGCGTCAGCCTTTCCAACCCGATGGACCACCCGCTGTGGGGCGGAGCTCCGAACCTGAATGAATCAATGTAATCCTTAAAATTCTTAGGGTTTAGGCCTTTTGCTTTTATTCTTTTTTCCAGCAATTCAGGGATATGAATACGCTGTCCTCCAGATGATATTTCAATTCCGCCATATAAAGCGTCAAAACCGCATGATTCTTTCGCATTTTCTTTTTCATCCTTTGGCATTATATAAAATGGCTTTATTGAGGAAGGCCACGAATATGTAAATACAATATCTCCCAAATATAAGTTGCATAATTTTTTTTCTTGTTCGGGCGTGAAATCCTCTCCGATTTTTCCGCCTGCTTTCTTAATTGCATCTTCATAATGCAAATAAACACCTTTTGGAATCTTTATTTTTATATTTAAGATTTCAAGTTCTTTTTTGCACCTCTCTAAAACATTTTTGGCGATAAATTGTACTACTTCTTCAAGTTCTTTCATTATTTCCTTCTGGTTTGAAAATGCAACTTCAATATCCATTTGTCTTATTTCATTAATATGCCTCGAAGTATTATGTTTTTCAGCCCTCCAAACAGGTGTTATTGTAAATGTTTTTTCCATTGAACATGCAAGCATCTGTTTATATAATTGAGGTGATTGAGCAAGATACGCTTTCTTCTCAAAATATTGGACAGGGAATAATTCAGTCCCGCCTTCTGAAAATGTTGAGATTATGCACGGCGGTTGAATTTCAACATAATTTTTATTGTAAAAAAACTCCCTAAATGAATTTGCTATTGTTGTCTGAATTTTAAAGATTGCCTGAATTTTTTCTCTATGCATGTCTAAAAATCTATAATCTAATCGTTTAGGCAGTTCGGTCTTTGAAAAATCAGTAACATCAATTGGAAGCGATTCTGCCGCTGATATTAAAATAATTTTTTCAGGGAGAATTTCCTTTCCTCCGGGAGCTTGCTTTGATTCTTTTATCTCTCCTATCACTTCAATTACAGATTCTCTGGAAAGATTATTCATTAGTTCAAAAATCTTTTCCTGCGTTTCCCCCTTTATTCCAGTTATCTGGATTCTTCCAGTTATATCTCGCAGAACAATAAACCTTACTTTATTTAAGTCTCTAATATCATAAATCCAGCCCGTAATTAAGACTCTCCCTTTTTTTGTGAATGCATCATTTATGTATTCTCTTTCCATTCTAATCCAAGATTTTGTTCATTTTTAATACTTTTTATTCAGCCCTAAAAATACTTCCTTTTGGGTCAAGTTCAATAAAATGGCCGACTTTTCCAGTTATAAAATCCTCACACTGATTTTCCAGTTTATTATCGTCCTCAATTCTTGGAACATGCACAATATCCACAGCATACTTCCCGCATGTTCCAAGGCATTGTGAGTTAAAAAACATTCCAGAATCTTTTTTCTCTTTGTATAAATTTAAGGCACATAAAATAGCTTCCATCTGTTCTTTAGCCTGGTCAAATTCGCCGCTAGGGCTTCTATACTCAGCATAAATGCCAGTCTCATTTTTAATCCAATTATCTTCCCCTCCAAAAAATACAAATTTGTATAATCCTATAATCATCAAAACTAAAATAATCCCTAAAATTATAATTAATCTCTTTTTCATGTATATTGTCAAACATTATAAATTAAAAACCTTTTTATCAGGAAAATAGCTGTCGAAAAAAACTTCATAATTATTAAACAAACTATAGTCAAGGACATTAATAATTCCACACATTGTCGTTGACTAGATAGGGAAAGACTTATGTCTTTCACTATAACTAATTGATTTTAGATATTTCAGATGTGCTTTTGTTTCATTTTTGTTTAAATAATTGCGTAAATTTTTCCTTGCAAACATTCCAACACCCAATGAAAAAAGTCGTTTGCTGTATCTTAAAGAACGCTTTAATATTGCAGGAATTGAATAAAATCTTTTATACTGGTCAATCACAGCCATTTGCAGGCTGTAGGGTGTAAAATTCTTATTTTCAGGTATAACTGTTACATAAAGCCCACTCCTCAAGGAGTCACTGACTGGAAGAATTTTTTTCTTTGCTTTCATTGTAGCCTCAAAATCAGTGCCAGGAAGGTCTGTACACGGAAAGAACTGGGCGCTCATTACATTTAAATTTTTTAAAGTTTCAACATCTTCTATTAATGTTTTTGGCGTAGAGCCAATTCCACCAGGCATCATCATCGAATGAATCCAGAAGAACTTTCTTTTGCCTAGTTTTGCTAAACCATCCAGATTCACTTTTGCTTCATAAGGTTTTTTATATGCTTTTAATTCAGAATCATGCAGCGCCTCAATGCCAATATAAAGAGTCTTCACATTTGCTTTTTCAAGCAAGTCAAGAAATTCATCATCATTAGCGCATTTAACAGTTACCTGTACAGACCAAAATCTGGTATTAAGACCTTCAGCAATCATTTTTCTTAATATCTCTTTTGAGCGTTCAGGATTTGCATAAAAATTATCATCAGTAATCATCATAGATTTTCTGGGCTTTAATTTTTTGTTTAGCCATTTCATCTCTTCAATTACCCATTCAATTGGAAATCCTCTAAATCTTCTCTGATAAAATTTCCACCCGCTGCAAAAATCACAGCAATGAACACATCCTCGCGAAGTCATTACAACACCAACATCTGCTTTATTTACAGTATCTAAATCATAATTCGGATGAGGCAGCTTTCCAAGCTCATCTTTGGTCATTAAATCTCTTAAAGGTGTTGTTATCACTTTGCCTTTCTCCCTAAATGCAATTCCTTTAACTCTTTTTATTTTATCAGGATTTTCAGATAACGTTCTCATTAAGTCAACCAGTATAGCTTCTCCTTCATAAAGAACAACAATATCAGCCCCGGATTCGAGGCACTCCTCTTTCTCAAAAGTTGGGTGAGGCCCGCCCATAATTACAATCCCATTAGGATTCAATTTATGATAAGCTTTGGATAATTCATAAGTTTGGGGGGCTGTTCTTGTTATAGTTGATAGTCCTAAAACTTTGGACTCTTTAATTAATTTCCAATTTTCCTTGCTTAATTTTCCATTGTCTCCATGATAAAGCGGATTTATTATTCTTATGTTCTTCCAGCCATCAGCCTCAAGAACAGCATTTAATATATGGAGTGCTCTTGCAGGCAGGCCAAACCCTGAAAAAATATCAGCAGCCTTAGGTCCATTTAGTTTCCCAAACTCAGTCGGCGGCAACTCAACAAGTGTTATTAAATCATTTTTGCTTAATTTTTGCATAATTTTGTTAGGAAACTGTTTATTTAATGCTTTTTGTTATTCAATCCTGAATTTACTTCCCTTCAACAATCTTAATTAAAATTTCCATGGCTTTATTGGCGTCTAATTTTCCTTTGAGCTTTGCCATAACAAGTCCCATATAAGCATTTGGCCTCAATCCAGGTTTTTCCTTGACAATCTTTCTGATTTCACCTTCAAGCTCATCATCTGAAATTTTTTCAACTTTAATAGCCTCTTCAACTTTCTTTCCTTCAGCAACATCAGTCATAATTTTCTTAGCATCTCTCTCATTAATCTTGCCATTTCTAACTTCCTCAAGGATTTTCTCCAAAATTCTTTCATTTAAAATTTCTCGAATTTCATCAAGGTCTTTATTATATTTGGTTGCAAGCTCATTTCTCCATAAAGTTACCATTTTTGCAACAAGATTTGCATCTTTATTATAAACCCCAAGTAAAACTTCAAACTCATCCAAGTTCCCTTCAAGAACAAGATTAATCATCTCATCGCTTAATCCTTTTTTCTTAAGCTCATCTCTAATTTCAGTTTTAAGCTTAGGCAGCTGCTTTTTTAATTGATTAATTTTTTCTCTTCCAATTTTTAATAAAGACAGGTCAGTTTCTGGATACATTCTTGCTTCTCCAGGCATTGGCCTTAAAAAAGCAGTTGTTCCGTCAGCTAAAGCATTTCTAACTTCGCTTTTTCTTTTCTTCTGTTCTAATTCCTGAATCTGCCTTTCAATTTCAAGGTCAACAGTCTTTATCATAATCCTCGGTTCTTGAAACCCTTTAATTTCAACTCTATCATGTCCTTTAATAGAAACATTAACATCCTGTCTTATTGTCCCAATTCCTCTCTTAACCTTGCATGCCCTTAAAATCTCACCAAGCTTCAATGCAGTTTCCTTAATTTGTTCAGGCATATGCATGTCCGGCTTTGTTGCAATTTCAACAAGCGGAATTCCTAATCTGTCCAGCCTGTAAACAGCTTCATTATCTTTTTTTGAAATTATTCTTGCAGCGTCTTCTTCTAAAGCAATTGTCTCAATACCAACCTTCCCAAAGCTTGTCTCCAAAAATCCATCATGAGCAATTAAAACAGTTCTCTGAAATCCCGATGTATTCGAGCCATCAATAACAGTCTTTCTCATGATTTGAGAAACAGAATATATTTCACAATTCAAAAGCAAAGCAATTTTGAGTGCTTCTTTAAGAGCTTTTTCATTCATCAGATAAGGGGGCTCTTCATCCAATTCAACTAAACAAGTTGTATCTTTGTAACCTTGATAAACAAACTCTCTATCAAGAACAGCTTCATGTTCAACAGCAACATCAATCTCCCCGCTCTCGCCAGCAACCTTATGCAGTTTCCTGTGAACAATAAAATCAGGCTCGTCATTTCTTAAATATCCCGGACAATTGCAAAATAGCTTTCCAGTATCTAATTGCTGGTGTATTTCAAGTCCTGCCTTCAATCCCAACTTTTGATAATCAAGTTCCATGAATTAAAAAGATAAACACTATTCTTAAAGATTACTAGAAAACTGTCAAAGATTTTATTTCTTAATATCACAAAACCCTGAAGGGTTTCGTGGTTTTGTGAGAACCGGGAAAATCTACACTCTAAACTCCACAATGAATTGTAAAGATTTTAACGTGTATTTGTAACTATCTAAAAGTTATAACAATAAAAAGGTTTAAATAAACTCTATTAGTTCCGTTTAAATGACAGAAGTTCGTCTTACCAGTGAGCGAAAAGGCTCAAATCCCGGCGGCAAAGCAATAATTACAACAAAAGAATGGCAGATGCCAGTGTATATTAAATATTGTCCCGGAAACCATATTCCTCCTGCATATGGATTTAATTCGCAAAATCAACCTGTTTATGAGGCAATAACCGCAGAAATGGCAAGAACAATGGAGCTTAATGTGCCTAACTTTTATGTGCTTTTAAATAACAAACAAGATGTTAGATTTACTAATAGCAACGGTGAGAAATTAGACCCTAAAAGAAAATGCTATTTTGTTTCAGAATTAATACCTATTCCTAGAGATGAGGACTTAAAAAAAGCAGATTCTGCAATGCAAAGAGAAGAAATTTACAGAGACCTTTTGCTAATTGCAAATATTGTAGGAAGAAAAGAGAATTATTTATACTTAAATACCCCTCCATTTAAAGGTCTTTATTATATTGATGTAGGATGTAACTTTGTTCACGCACATGAAGGATACATAGCACTAAGGAGTTCAATATTCAAAAGTTTAAATGCTAATAAAAAAGAAGTAAAAAGAGCACTCCGTGAACTTTCAAAATATTGCCTTGTTTTAAAGAGTGGTCTTAAATTACCGTTAGAACAATTAGCTACAATGCCAAACGCACTATTAGTGCCTACATTAAATCCTCATACGAATGCAAAAGTTACAAGTTTACTAACCGCTGAAGAAATGGAAAATATTACAAAAATCTTGGCGATTAACATGGCTCATATTGCAAAAAGAGAAAGAAATTCTCCATTAGTAAAAAAAATGTCAGAAGCCTAATCTGTCATTTAATTCTCCAGCAATATTCTCAAGCATCTTTTCTTTAACACGGGCCTTCCAGCCATAATGGCCTAATACCCATCCAAGCTTGACAAAAGCAGTTTCAGCCAGCATATCTTCAAGAAAAATTATGCCTGCGTCAATTAGCTCGCGCCCATTAGAATAAACTAAAGGGTCAAGCCGCCCGTTTATAGTTTGAGCAACAGCACAAATAATAAGCCCGTTCTTAATATGCTTCTTTAATTTAGGAATCCAATTATGCTCTGATTCTGTAACAGCCACATGCCCCAACCCTCCTGCTTCAATAACAATTCCTTTATATTTTAAAGCGTAAAAATCAAGTATGTCTGGATCCTGTCCAGGATAAAATTTAACTAATGCAATTTTATCAGTAAAATCATTATCCAATTCAACTTTCCTCTTATTATCTCTGGCTTTAAATTCTGAAATAAACTCAACCTTTTCAGGCCAGACTTTAGCAATAGGAGAGTCATTAATAGGTTTAAACGCATCTCTTCTTGAGCTATGAAGTTTTCTGACCTTTGTTCCTCGTAGAGCATAGCAGTAGTCATCATTAATAGAAGCATGTCCAACTAGCATAACTTCAGCGCAGTCAGAAATAGCCATTCTTGCAGCGCATTGCAAATTTAAATTAGCATCACTGCTTGCTCTGTCAATGCTTCTCTGGCTGTAAGTCAAAACAACCGGTTTATTCAAGTTTTTTAAAAAGAATGAAAGGGCAGCAGAAGTATAATGCAAAAAATCTGTTCCGTGAGTCACTATTATCCCAGTAATTTCTGGATCTTCAAGCATTCTTTTAGCGCTTTCAGCAATCTTTCTCCAGTGTTCAAAAGTCATTGATTCAGACGCAGTCATAAACGGCACATCAATCTTTTTTACATTAACAATTTTAAATAATTCAGGATAAAACTTGGTAAATTCAGGCAAATCAGTCAGCCAGTTAACA
>ERZ1292629.1806-Hain-H43-01um-R1-1806-length-19743-cov-7_pt1 | contig 19743 bp, 18 predicted proteins | sample MGYA00564399_ERZ1292629 | MGnify/ENA primary metagenome ERZ1292629 (study PRJEB36523, sample SAMEA6512636) | groundwater metagenome | collected 2019-01-08 | study: AquaDiva: Metagenomics assemblies of 32 groundwater samples | reverse complement strand
CAGAGTTAAAGAATATTCTTCTTGTTCTTCAAGCTCTCAATGCTGGAATAATAATGGCGGATACGATTGTATGGGTAGTTCAGCAAGTAAAGTTTGCACTACAGGTGCAAATGCGAAAACATGTTCCAATAATGATGATTTACAATGTGACTCAGGAAGATGCGACACTATTTGTCAAGCTAGGTTAAGCAATGGCGCTTTGTGTGATGAAAATAGTGATTGTTTGAATGGCGCTTGTTCTGGAGGAATTTGCGGAGGGTCTGGCATAATTACTGATTTGGCTGTTGTCGATATAATTCCTGTACAAGTAGTTAAGAATGTTGATCTTGTTAAAGGAAAATCTGGAATCGTTAGAATAGTAGTTTCTAACTACGGCAACCAATCTGCAAATGGCACAGTTACAACTAGTTTTGATGGGCAGCAGTTAAGCATTCATTCTGGAGATCAATCAACCAAGTTGATTAACCCTAGTCAAAATATCAGTTTTGATTTTGATTTTAATCCAAATTCGACAGGGACTAAACAAATTGTTGCGAATGTGACGGTAAATTAATATGATAAAAAATAAAAACTTACCAAAAAAAGAGATCTTAAAAATCAGGAAGAAAGCATTAGTAGAAATAATAATTTGGTTTGTATTGTTCGCTATTTTATTAATTTATACCCTTTTAAAAAAAAGTGCATATGTAAACAACGAAATGGAAAAGTTTGTTTTTTCACTTTTTTTTATTAGTCTGTCTATTTTTATCGTTTTAAAATTTATTAAAAATAAACTAATAAAAGTTTCACTTGCTGTTGCGCTCCTACTATTTTTATTTTATTTTTTAGGAGCATATGAGATTTCTCCTTTCAGCAAGAGTGTTTGCTACGGGGATGTTTGCGGAAACACTGAGTTTGGTCCATTTGTCAAATTTACATTAAATCCTCTTGAGAAAGTTGTCCGTTCAGATGAAAAAATTCAAGAAATCTTTCGTAAAGCTTACTTAGCAGATGGGTGGTATTCAGAAAAATTACTATTTATAGTTTTTACTTACTATTTAGTTTTGTCGCTTATTTTGATATTTGTAATTATGGTAGTTGCTAAATTAATTAAAAAATTCTACAATTTACATATTTTTATTTTATTTTTTTTAAGCTTAAATATTTGTTTAGTTTCCGCAGTTACAGATTCCAATCTAACAAATAATGGGAAACTCGTTAATGTAGAAGTTCTCAATACTAGAGATCTGACTATTGAGTTTACTCAGGTTGATAGTTTAGTTGAAAATTATAATCAGATAGTTGAAAACCAGATTCATTTTCTTAACAGAACTTACCCCTTAGCTGATGATAAATTTTTTCCAGATTCTTCTCAAATCATATACTCCTCTGGATTTACTAATTTCTCTACTGAAAGATATTGTGACTTAACAAAGGATTTGTTTAAATTCATAAGAATTACACGAGATTTTAGAGCTACAGATCGTATGATTGGTGTGGTAGAAGACGGATGGTTTGCACTTCGCGGAAGATCTAATACAAACGGTCTATCTTGCGGATCTTCTATAGAAAACGAAGTCAAAGCAGTAATAATTGAACCGACTGTCTCGACAGTTAATCATCTTACAGCTCATGAAATAGGACACACTTATGGCCTTTGTGATGAATATAACAGGACTGAATGGGATATACAGAACACGCTCTCTGATATTTGCCCAAATGGTGATCAAGATGATAATGAAACCTTAGATGATCAGTGCTACCCCAAAGGATGTCCAGCAGAAACTATAGAACCTATATATAGAAATTACTTTAACCCTCCAGCCTCTCTTACTCCTTTCTTTAATATGATGGGCAATGGAAATCCGTGGATAGCTAATGATTCTTATAATCATCTTCTAAATAAGTTTTCATTTCCTTTTGAATTTTTAGAAACTGATTCTTCTATTCTTGTTTCAGGCAGCATTAATAAAAACGGCTCAATTTTATTTGATGATTTTTATGTCCTTAATGAAACAAGTATTAATAATGTTACAAATTCTAACGGCAACTATACATTAATGCTGAAAATAGGAAACGAAGAGTTTTATTCTACAAAATTAAATCCAGATTTCAATATTTACTTTTTCGGCGGAGAAACGATTGTTAACAATATCTCATACTTCGCATTTGTTGTGCCGTTTAACCAAAGTGTTACTAGTATAAGTTTTCAAAACAGCAGCGGAATAGTTATAGCACAACGAAATGTTTCTTCTCAAACTCCAGTTGTGTCAATTAACTCCACAATCAACGGACAATCTTTTAATGATGCTTTTAATGTAAAATGGAACGGAAATGACTCTGATGGAGATAATTTAACATACTCTGTTTTGTTAAGTGCTGACGGAGGGAAAAACTTTACAACAATGGCTTTGGACATAAGTACCACTAATTTGACAATTGAAAATAGTTTTCTAGAAAATGGGTCTCAATATGTTGTTAAAGTTTTTGCTACAGATGGTGTAAAAACGGGTGTGGCTACGAATAATGTTAGCTTTTCTGTTGAACCAGATCCAATTGTTGAACTGATATCCCCAGACCATAATACCGCTTTATCGAACAACCAGGTGTTATTTAGATATAAAACTGAAGTTCTCAATGCCAACATTACAAATTGTTCTTTATACATTAATAACCTTCTGAATAAAACAAATAACTCTGCAATCATTCAAAGCGAAATATTAAATTTCTCTTTAAACCTCCCAGATGGAAACTATAATTGGACTGTTAGATGTATCGATTCTAGAGGATATATAGGAGAAACAGAAATCAGAAACCTGATTATTTCTTTGTTTATTCCAGAGATTATAAATGTTACAGTTTTTCCCGCCCATCAAGCTTTTGGAGAGAATGTAACCATTAGCGCGGTTCTCTTAAATCCTTTCAATGTGTCAGTTAGATTGAATGTGACAAATCCAAATGGCCTTGTTACTTCCTATGCCGTAAAGAATGTAACAAATCAAATATGGGCTCAAAATTTCACAGATTTTGTTAATGGAACTTACAATTTTACTTTCTTTGTTAATTATAGCAATGGATTATCAACTGAGGAAATGGGAATATTTGATTTTCTAGTTAATTTAGTAGGTAATTGTAGGACTTTGAATTTTAGCGGAATTAACTATACGTTGATAAAAAGTATATACTCTCCTTCAACTTGTTTAATAATTGATGCTAATAACGTTGTTGTTGATGGCAAAGGGTACATTATTGATGGCAACAGAACTCCAAACACTAACGGAATTGAAATAGTTAACAAACAAAATATAATTGTGAAAAATTTAACGGTTGGAAATTTTGACAAAGGAATAAAAAATCTAAACATTCCTATAGATATATACTATGTTAATTCCATTTTGAACATTGGCGATGGAATTTATCTTCAAGACACTGACAACTTAGAAAATAGGCCGAATGTTCTTAGAAATATAAATGTTAGTTTTAATAATGGAAGAGGATTGAGACTTCTTAGAGTTAGTAACGCTAATATTACTAATCTCTTCTCTGAAGGAAATTTAGACGATGGTATAGAAGCGGAGGCAAATCCAAGTATATTTGTTACGCCAAGATACATCTTATTAAACATAACCATAAAAAACAATGGCGAAAACGGTTTAGAATTTGTTCGAAATATCAATAATACTTTAATTAGAAATGTTTTACTGTTTAATAATATTAAAAAAGATTTATTTATAACAACTAGTTCAATTATTAACATAACCAATAGTAATATTTCTTCTTTCAGCCTCAATCACTCTATCAATAATTTTTTACTTAATGTAACTTTATCAACGGAACAAATAAGTAGCGACTCTAGTCTAACGAGAAAATGGTATTACCGTGCATTTACCAACAACGCAACTGGAAATGTTTCAAATGCAAACATAACGGCTTATAATGTTACAGGGAAATATCAGTTTAATTTAACAACAGATGGAACTGGATACACACCAATGACTGAAATTGTTGATTATATCAACAATGGAGGAACGAAAACTTATTATTCCCCTTACACAATTTACGCAAGTCATCCTAGTTATTCAACTATAAGTCATGAAAGAAACCTTACTAATAATATTTATAATGATACTTTTACTTTCGAATCACCAAGTTCTTGCTCCGTTCTTTCTACGCCGAATACCTTTCACATATTGCAGAATAATATAGTAACAACTTCAACCTGCTTCAACATCACAGCCGATAATGTTACTTTAAATGGAAACGGATACACTATAACTGGAGACGGTGGAACTTCAGATTATGGAGTTTATTCTCAGAATAGGATAAACATAACAATAAAGAACTTGATTGTTGCTAACTTTAGCAGAGGAATTTACCTTAGTTATGTGAATATGTCTTTGGTGGAGAACAATACAATAAGAAATGGCACACTCAGTGGATTGTTTGTGGATCATTCAAACAATAATACTTTCAAAGATAACAAAGGCAACTCAAATGCTCAGGAAGGTGGCGCAATTATTTGGAGCAGTTGGAACTCAATTGTAAACAATGTATTCAACTTCAACTTACTAGATGGTTTGCAAATCACCTCGTTTTCAAAAGAAAATATCGTAGTAAATAATACTATTCAGAATAATGGAGAAAACGGCATAACTTTATCGACTTCTGATAATAATAGATTAGAAAACAATACTATGACTTACAATGGTATACGTGGAGTTGATATTTTTGCTTCTAATCAAAACAATATTATTGGAGGAATAATAAATTACTCTGGAGAAAATGGAATTAGATTAGCAGGAGTAAGTCAAAATAATAATTTGACAAATATAAAGATAGAAAATACAAATTCATCTTACTATGATATTAAATTTGGAGCCGAAACAACAAACGGAACTTATTTGATAGATATGCCTTACGTAGGAAATTATACTTTCTTTGGAATGGGCTCATTAGTTATTTTCAAAAACTCTAATTTTGGAGAGATTAAATTCTTGAAAACAATAAACGGCTCTGGAACAAACTTAACCAATGATGTTATGATTGGAAACAATTCTGTAACTGTAAGAAGCGAATCAAACAAAGGATTAAATGCCAGTGCAAATATAACTTTGTACAATATTGGAAATAGAGGGTTCTCGAGTCCAAAAGTTTTAAGAGATGGAATTCTTTGTCCTTCAAGTGTGTGTTATAACTTTACCTCTCTAACTGCAACCAATGTTATTTTTAATGTTAGTTCCTGGACAAATTACAAGATAGGTGACTATGCAAATGACACAAACAAACTCTACGTTCAAAACTCATCTGGAGTTAAAGTGGCTTGGTTTGGAAGTGCGGGAAACGTCGTTTTGAGAGGAACTTGCATGAATCAAACAAGTTGCAATAATGGAATTGCAAACTCTTTCAAGATAAAAAATGCAACTGGTAGCGTTGTTGCTTATGTTAATAGCACGGGAGATATGTGTATACAAGGAACAACTTCTTGTCAGAATAGTGATCAGCAAGCAAGTTGCAGTTCTCCAAATCCATCATTTATTATAACAAACTCTACCAACAGTGAAGTTATTGTTATTGCTAGAACAAATGGAAACTTATGTCTGACAGGATATGTATTGGAGAATTCAACACCATGAAAATGAAAAATAAGAAACAAACTAGAAAAGATATGAAGAAAAGACCAATAGCAATTACATTGATAATTGCGTGGATGATTTATATTGTAATGAGAAATTTCTTTAAATTATTTAATTTCGGTGAAAGGTTTGAATTGAATAAATTAGTATTGGGGAGAGAACTGGCTATAATTAATTATATTTCCGATGTGATAATATTAATTGCTTTTGTGATATTAATTTTCTTATTCATACATAGAATAAAAAATAGCTGGAAGTACTTTATAGTAATTATGATATTTTTAACAATTGGAGCACTAACTGCCATTTTTTACATTGATAAAGGTTTGAGTATTTTGCCAAAAGAAATACCTAAAGATTCATTTTATCCGTTTGTGATTGTAGCTATTTCATTAATAACGGCTTTTTACATATTTTTGATTTATGTAGTGTATAAAAATAGAAATTACTTTAACAAATCATATAAATTAAAAGAGAGGAAGAGATGAAAAATATAAAAGAAAAAGAAACAATGAGAAACATCTTCTATAGAAGTAGATGGATTCTTTTTATATTCGCAATTGTATTAACTTTATCTTTGGTTATCTCTTCAGAAAATAATAATGTTGTTCCAGATCCGATAAAGGATATTGATTATCAAACAAGCTCTGACGGAGTGTTCACAATAAAAGAACAAGGAGGCAACTTATATGATTTTGCCTTGACAATTGTAGGAACGAAAGCTAATATTCTAGAAATTAACTCATCTAACGGTTCTGTTTCAGATTTTGTTTATAATTCAGACGACTTTGATTGGTCTTGGAGCGAAGATAGTTACGAGCAAGATAACAAAACACTTTACAAGTTTACTGGAAACAGCAATGGTGAATTAAGTTTAAGACAGGATTGGGTTTATGATACTAAACTAAAAAGATTTAAGACAACTTATTCAATTACAAATAACATAGGATCTGATCTTTCTGATATTGATTACTGGTTTGTTATGAAAGTTGATTCTGATAGCTTGTTTGTTGATAACGCTCCAGAGTTCAGAGTTGGAAGTTTAACTTATAACTTTCAAGATATGATTGATGCTAACTTCACAGTCGAAGATTTTTTCTTAGGTGATGGAGAAGCAATAGGAAGGGGTGGAGAGAATGTTTTTGCAGTTAAATTACATAAAGAAGGAACTCTTCCTAATGGGGTGGAAATTGTTCTTGATCCATTTGCAACTTCTTATTTAAGTCCGACAATTGTTGGAGATCCTTCAAGTTCAGGATGGACAAATCCGAATAATGTTAAGACATCAAACAACGCTTACGCTAACACTACTATAGTTGGTTCAACATTGGATATGGGTAACTTTAGTTTGTTAAAAGATGAAGGAGGTGTTGTTCCAAATGGCTCATTTATTCAAGGTATAGAAATTAGCGTTGAAGGAAAGCGAACAGGTGCTTGTTTTCCATCGACAACGAATGTTGGCTTTAATGTAACTCTGAGCGGTGATAATATGACTACTCAAACTCCTTCAAGTTATGATGCTCAAAGTGGTTTCGGTGGAACGGAAGATACAGTTGTTCTGGGAGGATATTCTTCTTGGTATTGGGATAATGCACGAAGATGGACAACAAATGAATTATCAAATAAAAACTTTAGAGTCAGAATAATAGCAGACACTATTTGCTCTGGCGCAATGCTTAATATAGATAACTTGCAAGTTAAAGTTTACTATACCGATCCACCAGAAGCAAACACAACAAAAACAAGCAACACATTAATTCATAATGTTATTCATTTAGCTTTGAGTGATTCAAGTGTAATGAATAGAAACAACACTTTAATTTATCTTCCATTTGACTACAATAACAGTAATAGAAATTGGTATCCTGAAGATCTGGCTTTTATGGATGTAGTTCAACAATTAAATACAAATTTCACTTCTCTATCAGCTAAATGGAATAATAATGGTTTAATTGGAGGTTCACAAAGATTCAACTCTTCTTTCAAAGAAAGATTAGATATATACTCCCAAGGCAATATGAATGTTCATAACAATATGACTGTTATGTTTTGGGCTAAACCTTACAATTTGAGCAACGCTGTTGTGTTTTTTGACATTTCAGCTTCAGGAGTTACTCCTTATAGAATTAGCAAAAAGTCGGGGGGAGATGGTGTAGTATTTACAACTAGAAATGCTTCAGCGACTGTTCAGACTTGTAATAGCAACTTAGCGATCCTTAGTGCGAATACTTGGACACATTTAGCATTTACTTATAATGGAACAGCTAAGTTAATATATGTTAACGGGGTTTTAGACACTACCTGTTCAGCTTTTGGAAATTTAGATTTTGTAGCCCCTATTTTGCAGATAGGTTGCTCTACTTTTCCTATTGGTAGTTGTTACGATGGTGAAATAGATGAGTTTGTATTTATGGATTCTGCTTTAGGTTCAACTCAAATTAGTCAGACATTTACTAATCAGACTTCAAGGTTTTACTCGAGAGGAGAGAGGATATTTGCTAATCTGAACATAATTACCAATAATACAATTAATTTAACCATAGATTCTGTTCAGCCATTTGGTTCGATGATTAATGTCTCTATTGGAACTCAATCTGGAAGCTCGTATAGTTATGGAACAGAATATGGTTTGTCAAGTAATGTTGTGAATAGTTTAGCTATTGGAACTCCAACTAACTTTTCAATTAAGTTTATTTTATATGCTTCTCCGAATAACTTCATTTCTCCAATAATGAATGAAAGTTTTGGAATGAAGAGTTATTATACTGATAATTGTGCTTACACAAGTGGAAACTGGAATATTGACAGAGCAAATAATTGCGTTATAAGTTCTAATGTCAGCGGAAATACTGGAGCAAACATGACGGTTTCTGGGACGGGAAACTTTACAATAAATGCTGTGAATATAACTGGATTTTATGATTATATCTTCAAGGGAGATTGTATTGGAAATAATTGTTATGATTATATTATTACGGGGTCAAGTTTAGGATGATGTTGACGTTAGGAATAGATGATGCGGGTCGTGGACCTTTAATTGGGCCGATGATAATTTCAGGAGTTTTACTTAGTAGAGATCAAGAAGGGAAACTGAAGACTAATAAGATAAGAGATTCGAAGGTAGTAGAACATGGGGAAAGAATAAAGCTTGAAAAAATAATAAAGGAAAATTGCGAGAGTTATGAAGTTATTGCAATCTCGCCTGAAGAGATAGATGAAGCCGTTTTGGGAAAAACAAATTTGAATACATTAGAAGCTAAAAAAATGGCTGAAGTGATAAATAAAATAAGTTCAAGATTTAGAGATAAGAAAATAAAAGTAGTGGTGGATTGTCCTTCTGTGAATATAACTTCTTGGAGAAATAAACTTCTTAGTTTTGTTGAAAATTATGAGAATTTGGAGGTTATTTGTGAACATAAAGCAGATGCAAATCATGTTTCAGTTTCCGCTGCTTCAATTCTTGCAAAATGCAAAAGGGAAGAAGAAGTTGCAAAAATAAAAAAACAATATGGAGATATTGGATCTGGATATCCTTCTGATCCGACTACGAAAGAATTTCTTAAAAAAAGAGGAGCAGAATTTAAAGATTCTGGAATATTTAGAAAAAGTTGGGCAACTTGGAAGGCTATTTTTAATCAAAATGAACAGAAAACTTTATTTTGATTCTAATTAGATAGAGGATTAACATACCCTCTTTTTTCCAGTCTTTCTGTTAACTCTGGAGTCATTGAAGGATAACCTTCATTAACAACTTTCCAAGCTCTACTCATCAAGTGAGGATTTTTTAGTAATGTAATTAAATGTTCTAAACCTTTGTCACTTTTAAGCATTCTTTCAGCCCACCCGTTTGGATCCTCTCTCCTTGCCATAATATTTCTATAAGAATCTTCATCTACAACCCCTTCTCTTAACATATAATCCCAAACTTCAGAATCTAGTTTAACAACTGAATCGTGAGTTATCTTGTCTCTATTTAGTGCTTTGTTTCCCTCTTCCATCCTATCAACATAAAAGAAAACAGCGCCTAAATTTCCATTGGCTTGTGTTATTAATGGGATCCATAAGTTTCTTATGGAGTGACCTTCATTATTTAGGTCTGCTACATGTATAACTGTTTTTCCTTCCATATCTATATTTTTTTCAACATCCCCGTTTTTAAAGAGTCTAACATGTGTAACTCCTCCAAGTTTTCTGGCCAACGGTTCAGAAAAAAGCCAGTCTCTGCTTTGTCCGCCTGTTATATACTCAATTTTTTCATCTTTTCCAACTGACCATCTTTCAACAACTTTTTGCATCGACCGAATTGCTAGATAATAACTGTTAGAATCTCTTGTTACACTTTCTGAACTGACATAGTTTGGCCCAATACTACCAGAAGTATAAGCAAAAAATGGCTCATCCCACTTCAAGCCTCCACTAGTATTAAGAATTGTTAAATTATCTCTTGTTAATTCATCCATCAAAATGTAATTTATTATTGGAAGTATTTAAGCATTATTGTTTTTTATTGATCTGATTGATCTGGATCTTCTTTCGCTTCGTTCTCTATATTTTCACTTTCTTCTTTTACTTTTCTCACATCGTCTGAGATTTTAAGACTCAGTATCTTCGAGACTCCATCATGCATACTCACACCGTAAAGGACTTGCGAGTCTAGAATAATTGCATCATTGTGTGTTATTACGATGTATTGTCCTGATCTCATATACTGATTTAATAAAGCTGCAAGCCTTTCAGAATTTCTTTTATCTAGTGCAGCATCTATTTCATCCAGAATATAAAATTTATAGGGTTTGAATTGTTGTATTGCAAATAAAAGAGAAAGAGCGACAAGGGTTTGTTCTCCTCCTGATAAGGACGCAACGTCAAAATATTTCCCTTTTGCAAATTTTACTACTATCTCTATGCCTCCGGCAAATACATCTTCTTTGTTTTCTATTTCTAAGTATGCAGTTCCTTTTGCGGAAAGGCGGGAAAAGTTGCTTGAAAAATGTTCATTTAAGGCTTTGTAAGTCCTCATAAATACTGCTCTTTTTTTCTTGTCTATTTCTTCTATGACTTTTAGGATCTCAATTTTTTCTTTTTCTATTGTTTCGACTTTCTCTTTTACTATGTCATATTCTTTCTTGATTTCTTCATAAACTTCTAGGGCTCGCATATTTATTGAACCTATACTTCTAAGTATTTCCTGTGTTCTTTCTAATTTTTCTTCTAAACTTGCCAGACTGCCTTGTATTAGAGCTATATCTGACATTTCAACAAAATCCATATCTAGTGTTTCTCTTTCTCCATCTAGTTTTGCTTTTCCTATTTTTAGATAGTTTATTTGATCTTCAATTTGTCTAATTTCGGATTGTATTTCTGTTAGTTTTATGCTTGATTCTTGAATTTGTTTTTGCGTGCTGTCTCTTTCTGAAAACATTTTGTTAAATCTGGAATTCAGCTCTTCCTCTTTCTTTTCATTTTCTAAGAGCATTTCTTTCTTTTCTTTGAATTTTAAGTTTATTTCTTTAAGCAAATTGTTTATTTCTTCAAAATCCTGCTTGTTTCTATCGATACTATTGCGTATTTTTTCTAATTCTCTTTCTTTGTATAACAAGGTGGTGTCTATATCTTCTTCTGTTCTTGAGGAAATTTCTTCTATCTCAAGCATTTTGTTTTCATATCTTTCTCTTATGTTTAATGTATTGTCTGATGCTGTTTCAAGATTTTTTCTTTTAATTTCTAACTCGGATATTTCTTTTTTCAACAAACTTTCATAACTTACTGATTTTTTTAGAACTTCTTTCTTTTCTTCTATGGATTTGAAACATATAATTTCTTTTTCACAAGATTTTATTTTTCTGTCTATCTCTTCTATTTTAGATCTTGTTTCTGCCCTGATTGTTTTTAAAGAGATTATTTTTTCTTTTGAATTTTCCAAGATCGCTTTTGAGGCCTTTATTTTTTCGTCGCAATCTTTGAAAACATGATGGATATGTTCGGGAGTTATTTTGCTTAAACAAATGGGGCAAGTGTCTATTTTTTCAACTTTTTTCTTTATTTCATCATTCCTTGAAATGTCTGATTCTGCTACAGAAATTAACTTTTCAGCCTCCATTTCTTCTCTTATGAATGTCTCGAATTTTCCTCTTTCTTTTTTTAAACTTTCTAAAGCTCCATTTAAAGATATTTCACAATCTTTTTCATTATTATGCTTCAAATTTAGTGATAATTCCTCTATTTGTTTCAACAAAAATTCTGATTCTGCTGTTGCTCTTGAAACGTGTTTTCTTTTGTCTTCTATTCTCTCTCTTATGGAATTTAATTCAGTCTTAACTGAGAATAACTTTTTTTTCTCTTCTTCAAGTTGAGCCAGCTCTTCCTTTTTCTTTCTTAATTCTTTTGCTTTTTGAGCCATTTGAGGGCTTTCTTCTCTTAATTTCTTTATTTCTGACTCTATTTCTGGAATAGACTTGGTCATTTCTGTTATTCTTTTTTCAACATCTAGTTTTCTGTTTTCATAACCTTCTTTTCTTACCTTATATCCTTCAATTTCTGCTCTTAGATTTGTTATATCTTCTCTTAGTTTGCCTTGTTCAAGACCTGTAGCTTTCCTAATGTGTCTATTTATTTCATTAATTTTCTCTGTTAATTTTTCAATGTTTTCTTGCAAAGATGCTACTTTGTCCTGTTTTTTTATTTTATCTTCTGTTTTTTCATCAACTGCTTTTACAATAGATGCTATCTCTTTTTTCTTATCTTCAAGTTTTTTATTTATTATTGAACCTTTAATTCTACGGACATTTGTTTGCAATTCTTGATACTTTTGTGCTTGAGATCTTTCTTTTTCTAAATTGTTTAAATACGCTGATCTTTCTCTCAAAACTGTTGATATTTCTTTTAATTTTTCTTCTGTTTTTTCTAATTCTTTTAAGGATTTTTCTTTTCTCCATTCATAAACTGAGATTCCAGCTACCTCCCCTATTACTTTCTTTCTTTCTTCTCCATGCATTTTTACAATGCTTTGTATTTGTCCTTGCAGTATTAGATTAAAGCCGTAAGGATCTATTCCTGCTTGCCCAAGGGTTTCTATTACTTCTGCTCTAGTTTTTGTTCCATCATTTATCTTGTATACTCCTTGCCCATTGAACTTTATACTTCTCCTTATTACTATTTCATCAGTATCTATGCCAAAAGAACGGTCAGAGTTATCAAAAATTATCTCTACAAACGCTTCTTTTGCAGGTTTTATGTATTTTGAGCCCATAAAAATTAAGCTTCTTGATTTTTCAGCTCTCATTGATTTAACAGAAAGACGGCCTAGGACAAAACAGATTGCATCTGAGATGTTACTTTTACCAGAACCGTTAGGGCCAATTATGGTATTAATCCCTTTATCGAATGGAACTTCGGTTCTTTTGGCAAAACTTTTAAAGCCTTGTATCACCAGCTTTTTTATATAGCCCATATTCTTATTTGAGGTTAGGTCTATAAAAACCTTTATAATCTCTGTATCTATTTGTTAAATATGTTCTTGAAAAGAGGTCAGTGGCCAATTTTTATTGTTAACTTGTTGTACTTGGGAATTTCTCTCTTTGTGTTTTCTTCTAGAAAAAATTATGAGTTTGTTATGTATATTGGAGTCATAATAGTTATAGCGATTTTAATTTTAGCGACAAATAAGAAAATGAATTATCCAAATTCTGTCCTATGGGGCATGACTATTTGGGGAATATTACACATGGCTGGAGGAGGATATATTTTGAAAAGTGGAAGAGTTCTTTATTCTCTCATTTTAATACCTCTTTCAGAAGAATACGGCATATTTAGGTATGATCAATTTGTCCACATAGTTGGCTTTGGCATTGCAACTTTGCTTATGTATTTTTTATTGAGACCTTCTTTAAATGGTAATACGAAAAATAAGAAGTCTTTGGCTTTTATACTTATAATGACTGGGTTAGGTGTTGGAGCATTAAATGAAATAATAGAATTTATAGCTACGGTCCTTGCACCACAAACAGGAGTTGGAGGATATGTTAATACTTCTTTAGACTTAGTTTCAGATTTAATCGGGGCAATTATTGCCGTTATTTATATAAAATTAAAGAATTGGGAAATCTGAGTAATCAGTTCCCCAAATTTTGATAAATTTAAATAAAAAAATAAAAAAATAAAAATTTATTTAGTAGTAGCTTTCACCGAATTCTTCAGTTTTTGCAGGTTTTCTTGTCAAAAGCACAATCAATACAACAAGTAAAACGACGAAGACTATAGCCAAGATAACAGTCAAAAGAACAGTTGTATTATTTGCAACTGAACCTTTTCCATTCCCTTGTACATTTGCCTTGAAGTTTTTCTCTTCTATTGTTTGGCCGTTTTCTGTTTGTACGCTAGCGCTAAAGCTGTAGACTCCTTCCTCTGAAGAATCAGCGGTTAGTTCTACATCTCTGCTTGAACCAGCAGGTACAACAATAACAGATTCGTCAGCTTCAACATTGAGTTCTTTAGGTGCGTTTATTGATATTTCATAAACACCCACTGAAGTACCCTTGTTAACAACTGTCATTCTGTATATCTGCTTTTCGCCAGTTTGGAAAGTCTTGGTAGTAGCAGAAGAAACTATTTTAGTGTCTTCTCCAGCTCCAAGGATTACTAACTTTCTTTCCATTTTAGCTGAAGAGTCAGCGTTGTAGGCTTCTAGCTGCAATGTGTAAAGACCAGCAGGGACGTTTGAAGGAACTTTCAAGAAAGCTCTTCTTTCAACAGCGTCGTCTTTATCTGGTACATTTCCACCTTGATCTATTGGAGACAAGTCACCAAAGTAGGTTCTGGTTTCAATTCCTAGTTCAGGTATGCTTACTTTGAGAAAGTTGTCATCTGCTGACTGTCTTCCTCTGTTCTTCAATACCACATCTATTGGAACTGATGTTCCAGCTTTTACTTCAGACTGTATCTGTACTGAAAGAATCTGTATTTGATACGATTCTCTTTGTACAGTCAAGTCAATTACCTTTTCATCAGCGGTTCCCTGATTTTTGCTTTCAACAACGATATCAAGTTTTCTTGATTCGTCAAGCTCTCTATCAAGGTCGGATGGTATAGGCAAGTAAACTACTTGTGTGTATGTCCTATCAGCAATTGTATCAAATCTCTCTGATACAACAGCATTTTCTCTTTCTCCAGAGATCCATGCTTTTATTCTTACGTCTTCAGCGTTTTGTGTGGCTCTGAAAGTAATGAGGACAGGAATTCTGTCTCCTGCAAAATTTGCAAAGTTAATACCTGAAAGGGCATTAACTCCATTAACTTCAACACCAACAATCTGACCGAAAGCATTTACGCTTTCAGCGCTTGCTAAAGCGAAGAAAAGTGCGCCAACAAGTAAAACCAAAAAGTTTTTGTATGCCATTTTTTGTTAGGTTTAAATTTAGTTAATACTTGATCAAATTCCTTATTTATAAACTTTTGGGTGATAACATAATTAATTAACTTTATAGTAAATACTAATGTTGCACTCTAGTATATTAAATGTTTAAATAGGTATACTTTGGTATACTTTGATGACTGAAGAAAATACTGGAAAAATTACGACGATAAAATTAAGCAGAAGAACAAAGGAAAGAATGGATAAATTGAGAGTTCATAAGAGGGAAACTTATGAGGAAATAGTTGAAAGTATGCTTAATATATTAAATATTCTAAAAATAAACCCTGAAATGGCTAGAAAGAAGCTTGTTTTTTATGATAGACAAATAAGGAAAAGAAAAAAGAGAGAGATTGCAAATGAATAGACTTGAAGCGATCAATGAAAGAGTTTGGACTGCAGAACATTCCCCTGATGTTTACTCAAATTGTGCAGGAACTGCTTTTTATATAGTTGGTTTAACAGAGAATGATAGACCTCTAACCATGAGGAAGGCATTAAAACATTTAGATGAAATAGAAGATGTGGAAGAAGGATCTGTATTTGTTATGTTTGGAGAAGGAGTATTAGGAACACGTTTTCTTAGAAAACCTATTCATTTTGGTGTTGTTGCTTCACTTGAACCATTGAAAATTCATCATAGAAGGGGAGAAGGAAGGGCGTTTGAGAGAAGTGTTCCATTTTCAGAAGTTCTTTGCATATATCAAACTTCCAGAGAAACAAGGTTTTATGCGCCTGTTTATGATAAAGAATTGTATTTGGATTGTTTGCCGGAGGGTTGAAATCAATAATTAAATCTTCTTTCATATTCTTTATGAGTCATCCATTCAAGAATAACGCTCACTAAAATTACTTTACCTTAGAATAAATTAGCCTCCAAGCATTTGGAAGATCATATTTCCAGAGATTTGCTACACCATATTTTTTGATATATTCTCTTGGAATCTGTTTCTTTTGAATTTGAATTCCACAAAAAGCGTTTTTCTCTAGATTATTCATAGCTTGATTTATAAATTTAAATAACTCTTTTTCAGAAGAATCGCCTGTTTCTAATTTGTAAAATGCTTCTTTCAACGATTCTTCAACAAATCTTGTTTCTGATTGAATGATCATTTTCTTCTGGCTAAGTCTTTCCTATTGAAATAGTAATGTGCTGAATCTGGATAATAAATCCAACCTATTTTTCCTTCTGCGTCAATAGATATCTTTCTTGAATACAAAAGGTAATCAATTATTACACAAAAGGTTTGATACATGGTTTTCTTTGGGAGGTGCTCCCATAAAGCTCTTTTCTTATACTCTCCATCATTTTCTTTGATAAATTCTTCTACCATTAAAACTGTATCTAATCTGGGAAATCTCAAAATTCCTTTTAACTTCTTCTCTTCCTGTATTTGATTCATGTTATATCATTGGATATAACAATATTTAAATGTTTTTTGTTTTATTTTTTTGAGGCATTCCAGAGAATATTAAAATATTCTATGAAACTATTGGCTACATCTTTTGATTTAATGTAAATTGAGGTTATATTCTGTCCAAAAATAATTATAATAGTTCTATCTTTGTAAACATTAATCGCTACTGGTGATGTGTGTTCTATATATCTAGTAGTTGTGCTTGGATATTTTTTTACAGAATATAACTTCTCCGTGGTGTTTTTTTGCTTAATGTTGAATAGCATTTTAGTTTTAATTTTCTTTTGTTCTCTCATTAAATGAATTTTTTCAAAGAAAGATTGAACTATAGGTTCGTTATTTTCTCCTGTTCCCCAAGTTCCACCGATAACATAGCAAGTTTCATCTTTTTTTAATAAGTCAACTTGTTCCCTGAATATTATCTCTAATCCTTTCATTCCAGTAATTAATTCAACTTCTTGATTTTCATTAGAAGAATTGAATTTGGCTAATAAACTAGGTAAAATTGACTTTGTTTGTTCTTCCATGCCTAAGAGATCTTTCTTTTTTTGCTCTAGATAATTTAATAATTGGCTAGGATTAGTTGGCTTGAAGTGCTTAACATTATCTTTTATGTATATAGAAACAAGTCCTTTTTCTTGAAGTTTTTCTAATAATTCATACACTTTTGATCCAGTAACACCAGACTTTTTTACAATATCGCCTCTCGTTGAATCTCCTAAGTCTAAGAGCGTTAAATATACTTTCTTTTCAGACTCAGAAAGCCCGATTTCCTTTAAAATACCCCATTCCATAGGTTACCTTAAGGGGAACCTAATATTTAAATATTGTTATTTGAGTGAGATTTTATGGAAGTCATGATAAAACAAAGAAAATCATTAAGAAACGCACTCTATGGGATAGTTGTAGCCAGTACCTTATTTGTTTCTGGATGCAAAGACCGTATACCTAATAAAGAAATGGTTAACTCTAATATTCGTATATATAATGGACACGCAAGCAGAGAGGTTGCTACTGATATGGATTTTGATGGTAAATATGATCTTTTAGAGACTAGTTCTGTGGGAAGCAAGAAAAAGCTATTTTTCAAAAAAGGATATGGACCTTCAAGAGATCCAGGAATTGAATTTGAATTTGTAGACCTAGATTTTTTTAAAAATTACGATAGAGAACTATTCAATGACATGGTTAAAGAATATTATAGATTAGAGGTAAAAAATGAATAAATATTTTCCTCAATATCCTATAATTTCTCATGATGATATGATTCCAAGAGATCAGATTAGACTCGTTCCTGAAAGTGAACTACCTCCACTTGATAAAGTTGAATTAAGTAGACTAAGAGAAGGAAAAGTAGGATATAATCTTCTAGTTGCAGATACACCAACAAATAGGAAAAATCTTGGAATAAAAACTGGATATTTTCAAATGGTAGCATATAAAGAAGGTTGGAATTTCGATCCAGAAAAATATAGGGTAGAATTTGTAGATCCAGATCATTTTCTACTTTCTGAAGAAGGAACGCAAAGAAGAGTCTATCAATTTAGAGATGACGCTAAATTACCTGAGGAACCTTCTGAAGGCTATATAGGTTTTGTTGTTCACCCTAAAACAGCTGTTAGAATGGAAGATAAAGAGGCTGGTGATTTAGCTAAAAGAGTCTTAAAATTTTTTAGAATATAGAACTTTCAAAACAATTAATTGCTCATCTTCTCATAAATTTTTAATCCAACAACGCTGTCTTCAACCATTTCAGGAGATTCATTAATAATTCTTATCTTCTTATCTTTGGGTAGGTTCTTTAGGAGATCTTGCCATTTGTCCTTTCCTGTCTTGATATGGTTCTTTTCTCCTTTCTCTCCGTATTCGATTCCAGAGAAATGGCAATGCCATTCTTTTTCTGGGAAAAGCCGAAAGACTTTTTCGTAATCGACGCTTTTTTCTCTTGCGAGAATATGTGCGAAATCTATGCAGAAAGAACAACCTGTATCTTTAACAAGTTTGGAAATTTCTTCTAAAGAACCAAAGACATTTACTTTTCCCATTGTTTCAGGAGCTATTTTTATTTTCCAGCCGTTCTTTTTTACTTCATTCAGAATTTCAATTATTCCTTTTTTTATGTTTTCATAGGCTCCTTCTCTATTTTCGCCGTAGTATCCTGGGTGGAATACAACAACTTTTGCTCCTAAAAGTTCTCCAATTTTACAGCAATCAAGGATTCTTTTTTTAGTTGCTTCTATTTTAATTTTTTCAGCAGAATTTAAATTTACAAAATAAGGCGCGTGTATGCTCAATTCAATTCCTAAATCTAAAGCTTTTTTCTTTATTTCAGCAGTTTCTGGTTCTTTTATATATACGCTATATGTAAACGCAATTTCGCAAGCCTTTAATCCTAATTTATTATAAGTTTCTAAAACTTTAAGTGCTGTTTTAACAGGTCCAAGTCCTGCTGGTCCGAATGTTATTGACATCGATGAACAATGAAATTTAAGATTTTATATCTTCCTAAGGATTTTAGAAAACATAATTAACCAAAAACTTATAAACTATGGCTTCTATGGAGTCTATAGGTTGATATGGAAATAACAACAATTCAATTGAGCAAGGAAATAAAGAACAAAATATCTTCTTTTGGAACAAAGGGCGAAAGTTATGATGATATTCTTAAAAGGATTTATGCATTGGCTGTTAAAGAGCAATTAAGAGAGTTTTTATTATCATCAGAGGGAACTATTTCTATAGAAGAGGCTAGAAAGGAACTAGATAAAAAATGGCCAAGGTCGAAATAGTTCGGTCTTTATTCGAGGAAATTCAGAAAAAACTTAAGGACGGAGCTCATGAAGTGATTGATCTTATAGAAACTCTTAAAGACAGTCCTCATAAGGGCAAAACTTTAGGTCAAGTTGGGGGAATAGTTATAAAAGAGTTAAAGTATAAAAATTTCAGATTCTATTTTATTACTGATGGATACAAGTTGAAAGTAATGGATGAAGCAAAATTAGTTGATTTATTAATAAGATTCGTTAGGATGTCCGACAAGAAAAGTCAGCAAAAAACCATAGATGAGATAAGAGAAATATTAATCAATTTGGGTCCAGAAGGCTTTAAAATATAAGAGTCAATAGTATAAATATTATTTCTTCTTCAATTTCATAGCTAATTTTCTCTTTCTTCGTTGTCTTCTTATTATCTTTCTCATATATTTTTGATTATAATATTATATATAAAGCTAACTACTGCAGTAGTTTTTGTGCTCCCTACAGACATATGTCCTATCCCTTTAAAATAGCTTATCGAATGCAAA
>ERZ1292629.1805-Hain-H43-01um-R1-1805-length-19755-cov-5_pt1 | contig 19755 bp, 28 predicted proteins | sample MGYA00564399_ERZ1292629 | MGnify/ENA primary metagenome ERZ1292629 (study PRJEB36523, sample SAMEA6512636) | groundwater metagenome | collected 2019-01-08 | study: AquaDiva: Metagenomics assemblies of 32 groundwater samples | reverse complement strand
AAATCATTGTTCAGTTTAACCAGCTTTGCAGGCGTGGATGCGCTGCGCAGAAAGGAAGCTTGGCGCACCAGGTTCCTAGGCCCCAGCTCTTGCCCGCGTGAAGAGCTAAAAGGACCAAAAGCGCCGCCGCATAAATTACATGTTCATCCACGAGGAATGAGTGCGCGTTGGGATATGGGAATTCTAGGATGGGGAAATAATAAAGCGCCATCAGAAGAATTCCGCCTGCGGAAGCCAAGCGCGCGAAAATGCCGAGCATGAGCGCCGCCCCTATTAGGGTCAGTCCCCATTCATTCAGAAAATTCGTGATCGGCAGCATTCCCGGCGAAAGAAAAAAATTATAGAGGCCGGCAAACGTTTTCGCTCCCTTCAAGTAACCTGCAGCTGACCAAGCGGGGTTCAGGATCTTGGTAATGCCGGCGTAGAAGAACAGCCAACCCAAGAGGAAGCGCAGCAAAAAGAGGGAGAAATTCTGGATTTTTGTCATCATTGGGATCTTATTCGACCTTTCGTTCCTGTCTTTAATTATATCCTATAAGCCATATGCTATTTGCTATTTTATACCCCGCAACCGCCGCCGCCACTCTCGGATTCACCGCCGACGTTCGACAGCTCATTCACAATCCGATTGTAAGCCGAAGCGCTCGAAAAAGAAGCGCTCAAAAGTTCTTTGGGATCGCTATCTTCCCATTTTACGCCTCTGCCCTGCAGATATGCCGCGATGGTTTTGTATTCACTCGGGAACCAATAAGAATTCGCGATCAAAGCCGCCTGGTACATTTCCGTTTCGGATTTTCCTTGCGCAGCCATAAGTTCCAGAAGTCCCAGCATCGCCATGCCGTGGTTGCAGTCAGGGAAGTGCGTGGAATTGTCGCAGCAGGGCCGGTAAACATTTTTGCTTACTCGCTCCACTAGCTCCTGGGCCGCGGGCGTAAGTGGGATCAACTCATGCCGGTTGTAGTGGCTCATGGCGTTGCCGCGCCCCAGGGTCCAGCCGCCCGTTGAGGCGAAGCTTCCGGTGTCGCCGTAGGTCGGATCGCGCATTGGGCCTACCTCAAGCACCGAGCTCTGATTTGCGAGGCCCACCGCCCAAAACAGGTTTAAGAGCTCACCGGCGTTGTTCTTGCTGATGACGATCTTGCCTCCGCTGGATTCTGTAAGCATTTTTTTGATCTCGGGCGAAATGCCGCCGCGGTTGGCGTAAAGCACTTCGAACGCATTTGCGTCCAGGGCTCCCGTTTCCGTGAGCTTCAGTCCCAAATCATTCCAACTGACCGGCAGTTCGGTCTTCTCCGCGAGGAAAGACCCTGATTTTACGATTGGTTTAGCCGGTTGGGCCGCGCCGCCGTAGCGGGATGTGTAGATCCAGCTTCCCGAGATCATCAAGGCGGCAATCAAGATACTTGCGGGCAGGAATTTATCGCTGGTTTTATTTGCGGGTTCAAGCGGAGCCTCCGCTTGTTCTTCCTTAATTTCGTTGTGCATTTTTCATTTAATTTTTTGGCGGCAGGACACAGCCGCTTTTTTCTGCGAGCGTTTCGAGTGACTGTTCGCCATCAAGGCGCAGGCCATCGGCAAAGATCCAAGTTGGATAGCCTTGAATATTTTTAGCCAGGCATTCCGCGCGCCGGCTCGTGCATTCAACATAATTTATTTTTTTGAAGGCAGCACCGAATAAGTTTTTCTGGTTTTGGCAGTGGCTGCACCAGTTCGCTCCGTACATGGCGACCTCGCGGTCGGTAAGGCACGCGGCGAAAGCCGTGAGCTCCGTTTGCCCCGGCCAGCCCGCAAAGCCGAAGAAAATGATGAGCCCGGCGGCCGCTAGGATCAATACCGGAACCACTTTACTCATCGCAGCAATCCACCATTTTTTCGACAATGTCGCCCAGGTTCCAGGCTTTTTTCTCACGCGCCGCTTCCGCTTTGATTTCTGGTAATGAAATCAATTTCAGCCGCAAACCCCAAAAGAGCGAGTAGAGCTTCCAGGCCTGGTCGAAAGTTTCCGTCGCCAATTCCGTTTTTCCGTCGGACTTGAGCTTCGTGCCCACTTCGATGAGCCGCATCGTGGCGGCCAAGAGATGCTTGGAGATGCACCAGGTTTCGCCTTCGTGTTTGTCAATCAAACGCCCCAAGAGCTTTTTCCGCATCTCGCGCACCTCGGTTATAAGATCGAAATATTCCGGTTTTCCGGTTTTGGCTCCGCTGAAGAAGAAATGCTCCTCGAGGCTCACGAGATTCATTACAGCCAAGCTCAAATCTTCTTCGGTCGAGAGATCGACGGCGCCCGACTTTTTCAAGGCTTCGATTTTTTTGATTAATTCAGTGAATGTTTGTTTGTCCATGTTAGAGCGAGAACATGATGAGACCCAAGACAATCATAGCTATTCCCGTCCCGATTTTCATCAGCCTGGTTTCTTTGCGTTTCCAATCGTTTACGGCCGTCAAAATCTTCTCGTTGCTTGCAAGAAGCAGGATTACGACCAAAGGCAGGATGAAGATCAAGTTGTAGAAGACGAGATAACCCAGCCCTGTGAGGTACTGCCCCTGGTCATGGAGGAGGCCCAGGATCATCAGGTAGGGGCCGCCGGTGCAGGGGAACTCGCAGAGGCCGACCAAGGCGCCCAAAAGGAATGCCGCCGGGAGCGACGCTTGCTCCATGAGCACGGCCATTTTTTTGTGAGCGGCTTGCGGAATGCGCGGCTTGATCGGGAAAGCAGGGAAGAAGTAGTTGATGAGCGCAAGCCCGCCCAGGGCGATAAGGAGCGAAGCTCCGACTTTGGCCATGAAGTGCGGCGTGTTGAAGATGTGCAAGGCCTGGAGAATCCCCAATCCGATCAAAACGTAGACGGCGAAAAGGCCCAAGATATAGAAGCCCCCGATTCGCAGAATGTCGCTTCGGACCTTGCCGAGGCTTACGAGAAAGCCAACGGTAAGGAGCAGGATCGAGAAAGCGCAGGGATTGATGCTGTCGATGAGGGCCGAAACCACGATCAGGGGCAAAAGCCAGCTGCCGCCCCGCGACAATTCCCACAAGGCTTCACTGCCGCTGAATTTGAAGAAAAGAGCGGCGCCCACAAGCAAAACTGCGATGGCGGCGACGAGGATTAAGCGCTTCATGGCGTGACGAAAGCTTCGAAGTTTAGTTCTACGGGTCCGCCGGCGCTATGCTCGAGAAAGACCGTCCGCCGGATGCCGCCCACGCCTGCCGGGCCGTGCGCCGCCGGATCAAAAACCACTTCGACATTCGCGGTTGCTCCCGGAGCCAGGGTCTTATCAAAGCTGGGCACAAAGCCGTGTCCCGGCATGCCAAAGGGACCGGTTTTGCCGTCGAGGATCAGGCTTGCCGTCGTGCACATGCACGAGGTGTAGAGTTTTGTGAGTCTAACCGCTTCCGTGCCGGTATTTTTAACGGCAAAAGTATAACTTACGTTCCCGCGTCCCATCGAGATCCGGCCGAAGTCGTAACTGCTGGCTAAAGCGACGAGCGCTCCACCGGCTTGAGGCGGGGGAGGGGTGCTTGAACTCTTCTGGGCGAAAAAGACGATTACGCCCAAAAGGCCCAGGCTGATTAAGATGTTGCGAATTAATTTTTTTGTTTTCATGAATTTTTCCGAAACTAAAACGACCTTGCGCAAATTTGCGCGCGAAAAAGACCTCGAAGCGCTCGCGCGCCGCGAAGTCTAAAAAGTTAAAGCCGGGTCGCGTTTTAAAGTCAAAACCAGCCAGCGCCGGAACTGCGGCAGTTCGCGCCCGTAATTTTCTTCGATTTGCGCGGACTTTAGAACGCCAATTCTAAAAATATTGCCCAGAGAAAAATCTAAACGCGTAAGCAGATAGGCCAAGGCCGCCGCGAGCAAAGCGAGCGTGGCCGACTGTGTCATTGCCAAGATCAAGTTTTTTAAAATTGAAACGTGAAAGAGAAAACTGGCGAAGTTCGTGGCGAGCGGACAAATTAACCCGCGGGCGCTTACCGCCGCGCATTTGTTGTGGCCCATTTCGTCATGGCCCATCAGGAGAAAGCCGAAAACCGTGATGCCGATAAAACCTAGTATGAGCAGGCTAATGCCCAGATATTTCATGTCTAAAGCATACATCCATTTCGCTCGCAAAACAAGTAACTCGAACGAATATACGAATTCGTATATTCGATCTCTATTCGTTATTCGTTGATGGTTTGATGTATAAAAGATATTCCACGTTTTTCCCTTTCTCGCCCAAGAGGGGAGAGGTTTCCGTTTTAAGCACTTCGACTCCGATGGCTTTAAGTTCGCTTTTTACCCGTTCGAGGATTTGCGGCAAAAATTCCGGCTTGACTTTGCCGCGCTCGCGCTCGGCGGGCGTGCTCTCATAATGCGGTTTCAAAAGCGAAATTATCTCCCCGCCGGGTTTTAAAAACGCGATGGCTTTGGGCACGATCAGGCGCTGTTGCGTCCAGCCGGTGTCGATCGTAACAAGCTCAACTTTTTCCGGCAGTTCCACGTGAAGCGCGTTCGTGCGTTCCAGGACCACCACGCGCGGATCTTGCCGCAGTTTCCAATCAAGCTCGCCGTAAGCGGTATCAACGGCATAAACTTTTTTAGCGCCGCGGGCAAGCAGGCAATCCACAAAACCGCCTTTCGAGGAACCCAGATCCGCGCAAACTTTTCCGGCAGGGGAAACACCGAAGGCAGTTAATGCGTGTTCAAGTTTTTCTCCGGCGCGGGAGACAAACCGGTCTGCCATTTAGACTGCCGGCCGTTTGGGCACAATGAAGAAAGCGATCACGTAAGCAAAAAGCCCCGGCAGAATTCCGGTTATGAATACAAGCACAACCCACCCGAGCCGCAAGAGCATGGGGTCAAGATTGAAGTATTCGCCAAGGCCGCCCATGATCCCCAGCCAGATTTTATTGGTTTTGCTGCGATAAAGTTTTTTAGGAATTTGCATGCTTAAATTGTCCCGCGCATAGATATTTTTATCTAACGAACGGCTAAGGCGTCGATTGCATAATGTGCGAAGCGCGCCAAACTTCATACGCCTTTGAAAAATATACCCACACCGATGCCAATGAGAACGGCGATCCCACCCATGAGGAGCATGCGAATGGCGCTGTGCAAAAGCTTGGTCTTCAGCATGGCAGCGCTCACGAACCCCAAGAGAAAGAGCGTGATTAAAGTAAAGGCGAGCGAAACCCATAAAGCTGTAAACGGCGCAAAGAGAATGTAGGGGAAAAGCGGAATGAAGCCCATGATGAAATAGGATCCGAACATAATAAGCGCGCCCCGGCGTGGCACAGCTTTCGGGGTAGCTGGAGCAACCGATTCCTCGGTGCTCTCCTCGGCCAAGAAGCTGCCGACTGCCATCGAAAAAGCTTCGACGAAGATCAGCACCGCGCCCGTAAGCACGATATTGTCGCTTGTCATGCCGGCCGCGGCTACGCCGGCCAAAAGCCCGACTGTGGAGACCAGGCTGTCCTCCGCGCCAAAAATGAAATTCCGCATATAGATGACGGAGTTGGGGTTCATCCCGTTAGAAGCCGCGATCGGCTGATTTGACCTATATTCCTTCGGACTATTTTAAGTTGGAAGTTGAATGTTTGTATTTTACTGATATACAAAGATCGCGATCTGCTTCTAACGGGATTCATGCTTAAAGTATACACAATCTAAATCTGCGGAAGAGTGTATAATTATTAAAAGGTCGGGATTTCGTATTTACATGACTTTTTTTGAACGCATTGCGGTTCAGCACGCGCATCCCACTAAGTTCGTGCTTGAGCTGCTTGGTGTGCTGTGGTCGCTCTACTTCGTTTGGCAGCACGATTGGATTTATGCGCTTTTAGCTGGTATTGGTCTGCCGCTCCTTGGAACCATCCTAGTTTGGGGCAAGAATGAAGAAGGTTTAGCCCGCTCGCTCATGGGCAAGATCATGCTGCTTCACCTGGAACCGCTGAATATGCTGATGCATACTTTGGGCTATTTGATCGTGCTTTACGGACTTTGGTTCCACTCCGGCCCGTATATTTTGTTCGGAATTTCCTTCCTGTTCCTGGGGCACCTCTGGGGCTGGAAACGGGTGAGCGAGAATATATAATTTACTGCGCCTTGCTGTAAACCGGAAGTAAGTTGCCAAAAGCTCTCGAATTTAGCAATGAAATCCGACCGCGGCTGCGCGCCGTGTCAAAGCGTCGGATCAAAAGTCTTAACCAGATAGTCGTTAATTTCGCGCTGGGTTAAGTCGTAAAAGAATTTATTTTCATTGTGGAGCCGCGTGGCTAAAGAAATGCCCACGAAACGCCAATGCCATGGTTCGAAAATATAATATTTATTGTTGGGCGGGTAGGAGAGCGTGAAGCCGTATTCATGCGCGTGCGCCTGCATCCATTTATACGCGGCTGAAGTAGCGAATTTTTCCGTAATGCCGGGGGATTCTGGCGAGGTAATGTCTACGGTTGTGCCCAGCTGATGTTCAGAGTAGCCTTGCTCGGCGGAAAATTTATTGGCCGTGCCCGCGCCGTAAATGACGCTATACGTATTTTTGATGTTCACCTGTGTTTGGTAAGAGCGGTAGGCGGAGCGGACAAGAATCGTAACATTATCGGGCTTGGCTGCCTCCAGCATGTTTGCGAGGAAGGGATAAACGCTCGTATGGAGCTGCATAGTTTTACTTTTGTCGTTCGTGTAAATTGGATCGATTGTCGCAAGCGCAGCGGGGACATAGTTTTCGTTCAAGAAATAAACTTTGGAATATTTGCGCAAAAGCTCCGGATCAATGCCGGCCAGTTTTTGGAGCGTGCCGACCATACCGGAAAGGTCGCGGATCTGTTCAAAAAACATCGTGTTCTTTTCCTGTTCGGACTGCAGCGCCTCCGCGAGATTCTTATTTTCTTCCTTGAGCTTCAAAAAATTTTCTTTGCTTAACTCCAGGGATTCCTCGAGTTCCCGAACACTGCCGCCCAAAAGTGAATTTTGCTGCAATAGATCTTTATAGCGGTAGCCGCCATAGGCAAAACCGGCGGCGGCAAGGGCGATAAAGATAACGAAAGCCAATAAAAGTTTGTGCGAGTGTTTAGGTGGAGTATGTGCCGGATGCATAGAGATTATTCGCATGGGCGCATTCGCATTGCCGGAGCATGAGCGAAGGCGCGCTATTTGCATGCTTATTTAAGAATATCATAAAAAAGCCGCCCGGCGGTTGCCTCGGCGGCGATGGATTCAGAGGCGCTAGGCGAAACTGCGGATCGCCTGTGCCTCGTCATTGTGAACCTCGAGAACTGAGTAGATTTTGGTGATCTGGGCGAGATTATGGAGCTTATGTGTGAGGTTCACCACTCGCAGTGATCCTCCTGCATTGGTGACGGAAGTGAACGCGCTGATCAGTTCGGCGATGCCGCTCGCGTCGACGTGTTCCACGCCGCTGAAGTTAAGCAGCACCTTCGGCTTCGGATTTGCCGCCATCACGTTGCGAATGGTTTCCCGCAAGATAGCGGAACCTCCTCCTACCAGCGTGATTCTGCCGTTGCAGTCCAGAACGGTGACGCCGTCCACTTCCCGGTGCGTGATCTCGAGCGCAGGCGGGTAGATCGGCCGATACATGTCGTGATCGGATGTGTAGAGTAGTCCCTGGCCGACGGCGCGTACGGCTGCTTGGGCCGCGTCCGAGAGCATATCGAACGTTACCTTGCCGATCGCCGTTTCAGATGCAGGGTTTTGGTGCTCCGGACGTAGGTCGCTAAAAAAAAGTTCAAGGCGCATTTCTACTCCTCCTGCGAATAGTTATAACCCAGGTTTTGGGATTTGTAAAGAGAAATTCGGATGGGTGTTTTTGTAGACGCTGCGGTATCTTATTTTCACTCTGCCATTCATTCTCGCCGCAGAGCGGCAAAGCATTCGGGTAAGTGAAAATAAAATGCCCGGTGCAGTGCACGGGGCAAATAAATATATTCGCATGGGCGTTTTCGCAGACGCTATTCGCATGCGGCGGCGCGGCTACGTCGGCGTCGGCGGAAAAAAGAAAAACCCAGATTGATTCCATACCCGGCCGTCGCCATCTTGCCGGCATTGCCGAGCGTGATGAGCGCGTAGGAAACATATTGGTTTAAGCCAAAAACCTTGGCGATGGCGATGCCGGTCCAGACGTTCCCCGGGATTAACCCGCACAAGGGGAGCGTGCCGTACGGCAGTTGTCTCGCCCAGGCGTACATTCGGCTCTGCTCCAGCTTCGTTTCGGTTTTCTGACGCGCGCCATTTCGCAGTGTTGCTTCAGCGCCGTTCGCCAGCAGGAACCAGCCAAGGATATCGAGCGAACTGCAGAGAATGGCAATGCCGATTGCCGTCCGCAGCCGCATTCCGATCTTGAGCCAGAAGCCGATGGCAGTCTCGCCGTGGAGGAAGGTCCAGGCGAGACCCAGCGCATGTTTCCTGCTTATTAGAAACGCCGCCCCGATCATGACGATCAGGGCTAGCGCGAAAGTTAGCCAAATCGTCATGACGCAATTCCTCTCTAGTTACGAATAACATAAGTACCGGTCAGCGGCAAATTGCTGTGCGATAATGCAAGAAAGGCCGCGGTTATCCCATAAAAACAACATTCTAACATTCTGCAGAATGTTAGAATGTTGTAAATCGGCAACCCATTCTTCGCTAAAACTATGGAATGCGCCACCCGGGTGGCGCATTCATAACATTCTCACGTTCTTACTTGTGGTGAGTTCCTCGAGTCGAGCTTGGAGTCGAGACTTGTCGAATCCAAGAATGTTAGAATGTTCTCATGAACCGCAAAAAAGATTTGCCGTAGGGTGAGAGGGAGTGCATCACTTGGCGGCCATGATATTTTTTATTCAATAAGCCAGCGCTGACAAGTGAACGGGTATGTTGAGATATGGTTTTGAAATTTCCGCCTAGCGCGTTCGCGATCGCTTCTAGTGCGATGCCGTTGTTACTCTCCACGGTTGCCAGAATCGCTATCCGCCAGTGGTTAGCCGCTCCTTTGAAATACCGCTCAAGCTGTTTAGGGGTTTTCCGCATATTTTGATTATACTCTTTTGTAAAACGCGTTTCACAAACTGTCGTATGACAACATTCTCACATTCTGCAGAATGTGAGAATGTTGTCAGTTGCCGTTTAAGGTGCGTACGATTTTTTGCACTTTGCGGATGCAGTTTTTTGTATCCGCAAGGATTTCTTGCTCCCGCAGGCGGATCATGGTCCAGCCATGGCTGCGGAGCCACGCGTCTTTCGCTTTGTCCTTTTGCCGCGCGCGCAAACCGGAGTGAGCTTTGCTATTGTCGCATTCAATTGCAATTTGCCCGCGCTTCAAGAAAATAGCAAAGTCCAGACAGTATTTTCTGCCGCCGGTGCTTAGCCAGTACTGCCGGCGCGCTTTAATGCCGACTCCCCGCAATCCTTTGGCGATAATCTCTTCGGTCGGCGCGATGTTGTAAAGCTCAAGCATATTTTTGGATTTGAGCAGGCGAGGGAGCGTGGTATAGCCGAAGGAAACCCGCCGCGGTAGTTTGTTTATTATCGGCGGCGACAATTTTTTGAGTTTGTCCACGCGAATGCGCAGGTAAGCCCGATTCGCGCCTTCGTGATGCGGTTCGTCGGGCAGCAAATCTTTCCGCAAATAAATTCGCCGCTTGCCGGTTTTGGCGTAGTAGCTGATCCGCTGACCGCGGGAACCGAAACGCGCCGGTTCGTAAAAAGCGAGATAGCGGAAGTTTTTCCGCGGCGCATGCGCGACCGGAATCCTATACCAATGCCGGTTTAAAAGAATCAACAAATCGCGTTTTTGCTTTAGGACGCCCACCAAGACATTTTTTGCATTGCTCCGGTCCTTTTCCATTTACGAAGTGATTGGAGCCGATAACTCAAGGCACAGCAGGCGAAGAGGCTAGAGAAGATAATGCCAGGCAAAAAATCCCAAAACTGCCGCCGAGCCTATAACTGCGGTCCAGATCAAGACCCACAAACTTTTGTGCAAAGCGGAATAACTAATCTCACGCCTAAGTAGGCCGTACAAAACTGCGAGTAACAAGGGAAACCCAATTAACACAAATACGCTTTTAGTCAGCCAGTGATGCCCGGTTAAGTTTTTAAGCCCATCTTTAAAGGCCGGTGAAAGTTCCGCCCAAATCGTGATGATGGCGGTGGCGGCGATTATAATTGAAGCCGAAACCGCCGACGCGAATGAAAGTTTTTGCAGTTTGTTCATAGCGTGATGATGCCCCAGCGCGCCGCCGAGGAAATAATGAAACCCAAAAGCCCGAGCCCGAGCGCAATCGCCGTGGTGAGCCCGATCAAGATTAAGAGCGGCTTGCGCAAGCCGGCGAGTTCAAGTTTTTGCTGGTCGAGGAGCGAAACGAAAAGAATCGTAACCGCGAGCGGCAGGATGAAAAGAAAAATATGCTCCTTGGCTTCCATCGCAATCGCATGCGCCCAGGGAGCCGAACCGGCCTTGATGATCGGTTTTACGACCGGGCCGTAAAATTTTATATAATAGTAGCCGCCGATGAGCCAGCTCGCGGCGAAACCCAAGACTCCCAAAAGCGCCGAAACCAAGATTCTCCCTTTATGCGCGGAGCGTCCGATCATTTCGCCCAAGAGCCACAGCAGGGCATCAATACCCAAAATCGCTGAACCCAAATGCAGGCCTACGAGTACCGGCTTGCTCTGCAGGATAAATCCGATCATTTAAGTAAAGAATAACATATTCAGTTAAGCGCCCAGATCGAAAAATTAAGGTAGACGGCAAAAGTTACCCAGAGCAGGTATGGGACGAATAAATAAGCAGCTTTGCGCGAAATTTCATGGAAGACCAAGGCGGTGGCCGCGATCGCAAGCCAAAGCACGAGAATTTCAACAAGCGCCCATCCGGGGCTTTGCAGACCGAAAAAAATAATCGACCAGGCGGAATTCAAGGCTAGTTGGACAAAAAACAATCCGATCGCGATCTTCCGCCTTCGCAATAATTGTGGGTTCTCCGCGGCGCGGTCGTGTGCTTGCCAGATCAAAAATAGCGCTATACCCATCGTGGCATAAAGTGCCGTCCATACCGGCCCAAAGACTCCCGGCGGCGGCGTGAGGGCCGGTTTCGCAAGATTGGCATACCAAACCGGCAGGGAGCCAAGGCTTGCAAGGCCGCCGATCACTCCCGCGAGTTCCGAAACCGCGACCGCGATTAGCAGCCGAAAATATTTGTTCGCAGGCATTAAGCTTAATTCTACACCAAATAGAATTACCGTTTGTGTGTAAAATCTTTAAGGTCTAGCCGTCATTATCTGCAGCAACTGAAGCAGGGAACGGAGCTTGCGTTCTGCTGCGTCCTAAAGGGTGGGGCGAAGCAAGGACAACTCTGCAATGCAGAGCGCAAGCTCCGAAATTATAATCTCTATCAGCCTCGGCGCCTCGGCGCCTTTTTTATACAAAAACCCGCGCGGCCTGACCGAGCGGGGAGTGGAAATAGCTGCAAATTTGACGCCCGTGCCTAATGCTCATATATTCTGGGTAACAGTAGGAAGGGAGTTTCCATGTTTGTAGTTGCCTTTGCTGATTTCTTTCGCTTTGTGGGTTTGCGGCACAAACCGGAAACGTCGGGCAAGCCTACCCGAGCGGAAGCGGTGGAAGCCGAGCGCCGAACGGCGCTCAAGCGGCTCATGGTCTTCTGCCAGATCTATCAGTCCATGTCGCCGAGCGCGATCATCGCCGAACTCGAAAACCTTCACCGGAACTGCGGCGTGATCCAGTGGTGGCCAGAAGTCGTGGACGCTGCCGCCCATCTGCGGGATTCGGAATTGAACATCGAGGAGGTCGAGCGCATGCTCCAAATGCTCCTCTGGGATGAGTTCCGGGGATATCGCGACCGCACAGCGCCGTTCTGCCTGTTGCGCGCCGCGGTGATGCGCCCGAGTTCGTATTACCTCGAAACCCTGGAAAAGCATTTCGGGTGGTTAAAGAAGATGAAGCGCACGGGTGTCGCTGGTGGCGGCCCCCATTACTTCTCCGACATCTGCTGCGAACTCATCGCAGTTGAAGCCCTCATTAAGGAATGCCGGCAGCTCCTGCCGCGGCCCGTGTAATCTTACGCGGGTCTTTTATTTTCAGCTTCAGTATTTTAAAAATAAAAGCTGAAAATACCCCGCCTGCCCGTCCGACTTGTCCGCCGTAGTTTTAACGAAGGAGGAATCCGGGAGAAGGCGGGAGTAAATCGAGGGGTTACGATTTTTCCTTGTGCAGAACCTAATTTTCTGTATTCCGCAATATTCATTATGATTGTAAATAAAGGTCGAAGTCATCTCTTTACAAAAATGACTAATCATAAACTTTACGGTTATCTGGCACTTGCGGTAGCTTTGCTTTTCGTAGTGACTTTTTATGTCATTTATTCGGCGCAGAATGTCTCTTTGGAATTTATGCGCAGTTCTGCGGGCCAGCGGGACCAGCAAGCTTCGGGAAGCGTTTGGGCCGACCTCAAGGCCAAAGGGCTCCAGGGCGAGCACTATACCTTGAACATCCACGGCAAGAAAACCGATTTCAATAAATCGGACTGCACGGTGAATTTGAGCGTTACCTCGTCGAGCAACAACATCTTCGTTCCCTCCTATAGCGCGCAATCCGATGCGAAAAACCAGATCGTGATGACGAGCGGGAACGCGAAGGGGAAGTGGGCTTCGACGGGTCCGGTCTACAGCGTAACCGATGCCTGTACGGCGCCCTTTGACGGCGACGCGGCGGAACTTATCCTGCCTCCAAACGACAAGGGATACTATGTAACCGCGCGCGTTTTGGGCAAACCGACGAATCATCCGGAGCTTTCGCTCGAGGGCAGCTTGCTGATGGTTCAGGACGAAAACGGGAACGATCTTTTGGTCTTGGGCCTCGTGGACAGCAACGGCTTCCAGACGCCTGCCGGCACTTACACACGGACCGCGGGCAAGGTGAGGGCCTTAGACATCTCGGGCTTGTTCGAGTGGAGCGGCAGCGTCTGCTACTTCAACACGACTAACTACTGCTATGATGCGGCTGGCCAGTACACCTGCACGAACAGGAATACGTGTTGTGAGGATACGAATGCGGACGGCGTCTTTGATGTCTGCGCGGATCCGGTGGTAAATCCGCTGGACGGCACGGAATCATGCACTGCGGGTGTTTTGACCGCAGTCGGCTGCCGCGATTACGTGAACAAATGGGTCTTCAATATCGGAGATCTCGTGAAGTATATGTGGGACGTCTACACGGACGGCAACTTCAAGCTTGCGAATATCCGGTTCTATCCGGTGCGCTAAGCTTTTCCCGCAAACCGAAAAAAGAGCCCGCGCGGCTCTTTTTTCGGTTAAGCCGATCGAAGCGCCTGGATGTTCGCGAAAACGTACCGGCGGTGGACGAGGATCGCGCCGACAAGCAGGCAAAGCACGCTTAAGATTTGGACAGTGTGGAGCAGCGTGAACTGCATGAGCGCCGTGAACCAAAAAGCGGGCGGGTAGGTCCAGACTTTGTAAGCGACCAAAAAATCCTGCGCCATGCCGAAAATTCCGCCCATCGCCATGATCGCGGCGCCCGCCCTGGAGATCTCCGTACCGTTACGCAGCCTCCAGGCGCTTCGCGCGATCAAAAATTCGATCGGGGCGTGGAAAATGAAAAGCGTGGCGAACATGAAGATGTAATTTTGCAGAACACCGGCGTTCAAAAGGAAATCCGCTTCGAAAGCGGCCGTGGCGGCGGCGATGAACAGGAATGCAAACCACTTCTTTCTTCGCGAAAAAACGCCGCGCACGGATTCTAAACCGGCGTAGATAAGCACGAGCGCAAGCATGCTCAAGGGGAACATGATGGCAAAGAAATTATTGAAATCGGTGAGCGTAAGTTCAGCTCCTTCGTTGCCCTTGATCATTGGCACCTGGAACCCGAAAAGCAGGAAAAAGCCGATCGCCCACAGGAGCAGAAAAGGGTGGCGCCGCTTGTGCCGGAACCAGTCGAACAAGAAAAATATTCCGCCCAAAATGCCAAACACAACCGTGCCAAGAGTTATATAATATTCAAGCATGATTTTATTATAACGCGTTTTTAATTATTTTTTTAGACAAGCTTTAAGTTGCACAGGATCATAAGTTTGATTAAAAGAGCTGATTTTGCTAAAGTGGAACTCGATTCGGAGTAACTAGCATTTTGCTCCCCGGTAGCTCAATGGTGGAGCGGCTCGCTGTTAACGAGAAGGTTGTAGGTTCGAGTCCTACCCGGGGAGCAAAGCGCTAGTTTGATTATTAAAGGAGATGGTCCCAGGGTTCTTCCCGTTTTATACAAATCTCCGATTTGTCCATAAAACGCAATCCGCCAAAGCGTGAGCGGCGGCGGAGAATCCTGGCGCCGGAGCTGATTAGAAAATCCTTTACCACCCATAAGGGCGGTATTAGATTTTCAATCATCCCGAGCTTGTCGAGGGAATTCACGACAGGATTTGAAGGGGATCGGGGAAACGGGAGTTTTCCAGTGGCGGGAATACTAATTCGTCACGCTGTTTGTCGGCTCGGCACTGCTCTTTCGACGCGCAGCACGTAATTTCATCAACAAAATCTACTGATTTGTTATATAAGAATCGTGAAAAGTCAAGAAAAAACAAAGATTTTCACGATTTTAGTTGACAAAGTCGTGAAAAAGACTATACTTTAGTAAATATGGCAAAAAATGCTAGAGCGTTTAATAAAATCAGTCTGCTTAGAGAAAGGTATTACAAAGCGGCCATCGGCAAGGATGCGCTTATTAAACTTATCAGTGAGGCGGAAATCGCGGATCAGGTATACAACTCGAATGCTATCGAGAACAGTACTCTCTCTCTTGAGGAGACGGAAAAGATACTTCTTCAGATTGATCTCGACCGGTATATATCTCCACGAGAAATATTTGAAGCGAAAAATCTTGCTCGAGTTGTGTCGTATATCGACAAACGAGCCAAAGAGCAGGAACTTGGTTTTGACGTTATCTTGTCGCTCCATAAGATGCTCATGTCGAACATTCGCGATGAAATTGCCGGAAGATTCCGCAAAGACGACGAGTACGTCCGTGTCGGCAGTCATATTGCTCCGGCTCCAAAAGAAATCAACGGAAGTCTTGAGAAGATGTTTGCGGAATATAATGCGACAAGTCATGAAAACATCATCAAGCGCATCGCGCGATTACATCTCGCTTTTGAATATCTCCACCCGTTCATGGACGGCAATGGACGCATCGGACGAGTGATCAACAACTATCTCCTCATACGGGAAGGTTTTGTGCCAATAAATATTAAATTCATTGATCGAAAGAAATACTACGATGCTTTTAAGGAATTCGATGAGAAAGGCGCGACCGGAATCATGGAAGAGATTGTTGGCAAGGCTCTTACCAATAGCTACCACAAACGCTTGGCATATTTGGAAGGCAAAAAGATTGTCATGCTTTCCGACTATGCAAAGAGCAATAAAATCTCTCACTCAAACCTTATCAACAAAGCTAATCGCCAGACCATCGAGGCTTTCTTGGAAAAGGGCGTGTGGAAGATTGGAGAGGAGTCTTTGAATAGTACAGAGGAACAAAAATAAATTTACTTGTCCCGTTAGAAATGAGCAACAAGTCAGAAATATGAATAATAAGAATGGAAAACAATATGAATAAAGAATTAGCAAAAAACACCCAAATTTCTAATGGGATGCCACAGGAAATCGCTACAAAAACCAAACTCAAAAAAGAAATCCATTGGCGATGCAAAAAGTGCGGAGACGAGATTTACTGGAACACGCACAAGAGCATGACTTACTGCAAATGTGGAGCACTGGGAGTAGACGGATGTGAGTTTTATGTGCGGCTAATCGGGAACGAAGCGGATCGCGAAGAAATCAAAAAGGTAAGAGAAAAACTTGTGGTGAGTAACATTGAACCATGAAAATAAAAGATTTACCAAAAGTAGATAGGCCGCGGGAGAAGCTCGAGAAATATGGACCCGAGCGACTTTCTGATTCGGAGCTTTTGGCTATTCTTTTACGAACCGGTAGTGAGGGCGTGAATGTGGTTGAACTTTCAAGCAAGATTCTCAAAAAGTTTAGCGGTGTTGGGCTGGCAAAGGCGTCGGTAAAAGAACTCAAAAATACTTTCGGTCTTGGTGCGGCAAAGGCCTGCGAGATCGTGGCTTGTTTTGAGCTTGGCCGCCGGCTTCTCCAAAATAAGAAAGCGGTGTTGCTTCTCTCGCCTCAAGATGTTTGGGAGCAACTCAAAGATATCCGTGACAACAAAAAAGAGCACTTCGTTATTTTCTTTTTGGACGCTCGGAATCAAGAGATTAAACGAGAGGTTGTCTCGGTCGGTTCACTTAATGCCAATCTTGTCCATCCCCGAGAGGTATTCGAGCCGGCAGTTCGGCATTTAGCCGCGCAGATAATTTTAGCTCACAACCACCCGGCCGGAGATCCGTCTCCGTCGCAGGAAGATTCAGAAATCACAAAGCAGTTGGTTGATGCTGGCAAGCTTCTTGGTATTGAAGTAAAAGATCATGTGATCGTGAGTAAGACCAATCACTTTAGTTTTAAAGAACACAAATTACTTTAATCATGGCAAGGCAAGATACAACAGGAAAAAAGTTTTTACGCGAGACCGACGCGCGTATTTTAATTGACCGCAAACTCCGCGATGCTGGCTGGGACCCGGAAGATAAAAACCAAGTTATTACAGAAGAAACAATAAAAGCCGGTCTTGCCCCGTTAGAGGCCCGCGCCAAAGGCGCGACAGCCGCCGATGGCGGCTTGCCTCTAACGGGGCGGGCCGATTATATCCTCAAAGACTCACGAGGTCGGGCTATAGCCGTCATCGAGGCAAAGCGATTCTCGGTTGATCCAGCATCGGCAAAACAGCAAGCCCTTTCATACGCAGAATCAATCAAAGCCGAATTCATCTTTCTGTCCAATGGAGAGGAAATTTATTTCTGGGATTACAAAAATCGCCCGGAGCAAAAAGTGGCGACATTTTATTCCCAGCGCGATCTTGAAAAAATTCAAAATCTTCGGCTCGAACAAAAACCGATATCAGTCATCCCGATTCCCGAAAGATATTTTAAGGGCGGTGAATGGCGCATGCCGCGACCGTACCAGAAAGAGGCAATACATGTTATGGACAAAGCTCTCGCGGGCGGTAAGCGTAAAATGCTTCTTGTCATGGCAACTGGCACGGGGAAAACCGACACTATCGCGCTCTATCTCAAGCGGCTTTTTGACGCAGGGATCGTAAATCGTGCTTTATTTCTTGTAGACAGGATTCCTCTTGGTGTGCAAACCAAAGAGGTTTTTGATGAAATCCTTAATGATCATTCATCCGCGCTTCTCTATGGCGGCAAGCCAAAGGACGAATCCGAAATAGTAATCTCTACGCTTCAAACTCTTTATTCCCAGCTTCCATCGCTCACCAGCGGCTACTTTGATGTGATTATTTCTGACGAGGCGCACCGAGCTATTTTCGGCGTTTACAATGCCGTTCTTTCACATTTTGACGCCATACGCATTGGTTTGACTGCAACCCCTAGCGGTTATGTGGATCGCAACACCTACAAACTTTTCGGCTGTTGGGATGAGACGGAACAAAAGGGTAAACCCACATTTGTTTACAGCATTCGAAGCGGTGTTAAAGACGGATATCTCGCCGGCTATGACATCGTGCAGATTGATACGAAAGTGTCACTGGAGGGTGTCCAGTATGAAGGCGAGGATTACAGCCCCGAGGACTTGGAAAGAAAAATAAATATCCCCGCGCGAAACGAGCAAGTTGCTCAAGCGTATTTTGCGGAGGAAGATAAACGCGATCCAAAGAAACCGAGAAAAGCAATCGTTTATGCCGTTACCAAGCGCCATGCCGCCCAGCTTGCGTATTATTTCAATCAAGCTAAGCCGGAATATAACGGCCGCTTTGCGGAAATTATTACTTCAGACACGGAAGACCCGCGTGGAGCCATTCGCCGTTTCAAGCTGGAAGAATTGCCAATGATCGCGGTTTCTGTCGGCATGATGGACACGGGTATTGATGCGCCAATGGTTGAGAATCTTATTATGGTTCGCCCTACACGCTCTCCGATTCTCTATCAGCAGATGCGTGGCCGCGGAAGTCGCCTTGACCAGAAAATAAACAAAAAGTCATTCAGGATTTATGATTTCGCTGGTGTCACAAAATACTTTAATGACGAAAGCTACAACCCATATTCAGAAATTGCCAAAGCGAAAGCCGGCGTTCCGTGGGGCACGGAGGTAAAGGACTTTGTTGAGCAGGAAATAGAAATGCCAGCCGGATTCGTTCAGGTTGCAGAAACCGCTCCAGAAAATGTTGATGTTGTGATCAAGCGTGCTTATGTAGAAGTCGGCGCAGAAGGCGAAAAGATTGATTCTGACGATTACCAGATGGCGTGGGAGCGGCAAATTCAAGAACTCGCTAAGGCCGAGCCGTTGGTGAAAAAGGTAAAAGAAGGCCAAGAACTCTCAAGCGATGAGTCAATGTCTCTTGCGGAAAAACTCAACTCGCCAAAATACTATTTCAACGAAGCCAACTTGCGCGAAGCATATGGCTATCCTCCCGGTACGCTAAATGAATTTGTAAAAACCGCTCTCGGCATAGAACAGCTTCCAACCGAAGAGCAGTTGTATGAAGATCGTATCAACGAGCTTTTTGAGGCGTGGCTGATTGATAAGCAATTTGAGCCGGAGCAAACCAAAATCCTGCGTCTCATTAAGGCGCAATTCATCGCTCGCCATCAGCCGATCGATGCCGCGATATTTGAGGAACCGATTTTCCGCCAACTGGGCGGGTTAAATCGTGTCCTGCAAATATTTGGCGAAGACGTATTGAAATCAACCATTGAAGAATTAAATCAAGCGGTATTTGTGAGATAATTAAACAACATGGTTTCAAAAGAAAACAATTTTGCCTATATCGACGGCGCGAATTTATATGAAGCCCTCAAAAAACAATTGAGATGGCGTTTGAATTATAGAAGATTTAGAGTTTGGTTGTCTGAAAAATATGGGGTAAAAACCGCCTACCTTTTTATCGGACTTATACCAAAATACAAAGAACTTTATAAATATTTACAGGAGTCTGGGTTTACGTTGATTTTTAAAGAAGTTGTCTATGATGGCGATGGTAAACCAAAAGGAAATTGCGACGCTGATTTAGTATTGCAGGCAACACGCGATGCTTACGAGAATAAATTTGAAAAAGCAGTTATTGTGGCAAGTGATGGCGACTATGCCGGGTTAGTTAAATTTTTGCAGGAAAAACAAAAGATATTAGCGATAATATCTCCCAATGATAAGGAGAAATGTTCAATTCTCCTAAAGCGTACTGGTGCAAAAATAGCATATATTAATGATCAGCGCTCTCATCTGGAATTAACCCAAAAAGAAAAAGCCCCCGGTGGAGACGGAACTCCACAAGGGTCTTTTTCGTGATGATTACTTATAGTGTAGCAAGCGTTTGCTAAAAGTCAATAGTTATCCACAACCATCAAAAATGCCCCAAAATATTCAACAATTACGGGAAGAATTTAAACAAAAGATAGACATTTTGAATAACTATCTTTTTGCTCAAGGGTTAAGCGACCCAATGACGCGAATTCAGCAGTTGAGCTTTTTGTTTTTTCTTAAAATGTTGGAGGAGCAGGATATTGCGATGGAGCGGGAAGAAAAACTAACTGGCCGCAAGCATAAATCAATCTTTGCAGGACAAAAAGATAAATTTCGCTGGTCGCGCTGGCGTGAAAAGGGCGGAGGGAACT
>ERZ1292629.1803-Hain-H43-01um-R1-1803-length-19783-cov-7_pt1 | contig 19783 bp, 20 predicted proteins | sample MGYA00564399_ERZ1292629 | MGnify/ENA primary metagenome ERZ1292629 (study PRJEB36523, sample SAMEA6512636) | groundwater metagenome | collected 2019-01-08 | study: AquaDiva: Metagenomics assemblies of 32 groundwater samples | reverse complement strand
ATAAATGAGACCAAACCCTTGAGCTAGAACAATTATAAAATCTAGCTATTCGGGAAATATATAATTTATCAGTTAAATACAATTTTCTTAATTCTTTTTTAGGGATAACAATTTCCTTCGGCATAAGGTATAATTAGTTAAAATATCTTTATTTTAACTAATTTTATCATAATTTTGAGGAAATTTCCATGATTTTAATTGTCCATTTATTGTTCGGAGCGGCAATCGGGTCTGTTATCAAAAATATGTCGGGATACCCCTTGGGTCCCATTGTTCTGGCTTTTTTAAGTCATTATTTTTTAGATCTGTTTCCCCATGTTGAGTATAATATTGAAAATATAGAGAAAAAGCAATGGAAAAATGCCATACCCCAGTTTACTAGGGCGTTATTGGATTTTTGCTCAGGAATTCTGCTTATCTTAATATTTTCCAACAACCAGCCCATAATATACATTTGTGCCTTATCTGCCATAGTCCCAGACGGACTTTCTATCTTAAATTCAATGTTTAAAAGCAGGGCGCTGCAAACTCACGATAATTTTCATCATGGAAAAATACATTTTTTAAAGTATAAAAAAATCTCCAAATTTTGGAGAATAGCCAGCCAAATAGCAGTAGTTTTTGCGTCTATTGTTTTGCTACGCGGAATCTAGCAAATCTAGCAAATAGAGGATTCCTCTCTTCTTTTTTCTAAAAACTCTTTTAGAAATTCATAAATAATACCAAAGACCGGAACTGCAAAAATTGTCCCCAAAAATCCAAAGAGTTTAGCTCCCACAAGCAAGGAAACCAAAACTAAAACCGGAGGAATATCAATCATCTTTTTCATCAACAATGGAGACAAGAGATTGTTTTCAATTTCTTGTATTGCGGTTATAGCAATTAAAACATAAAGCACAGTCAGCCATGAACCGGTGGAAACGATAATAAATACGACCAATAAAATACTGGTTATCCATGGCCCGATATACGGGATAAAATTCAAGACGCCTGAAATTAAAGCTAAAAGAAAGGCATAGTTTATTCCAAAGACATAAAAAACGAGAAAGGAGGCTATCCCTACAAAAAGACACGATAATATTCTTGCTCCAAACCAGCCTGCAACTTTCTTTTGAACCCTTTCAAAAAGCGATATTATCTGCTCTTCATATCTTTTGGGAGTAATTAAAGTTAAAAACCTTTCAGGTCCCTTCTCTTCTAAAGAAAGAAAAAAGGCAATGGTTAAAATAAAGGCAGTGGCAGATATTCCTCCAAAAAAAGCCATAAGGGCATTCATAATACCTTTAGAGCTTTGCTCTAACCTGCCTGTTAAAAATTGCGTAAAATCATCAAAACTTTGCATTGCATCCATACCAGCCTGCCTTAAAACCGGACTAATCTTTTCAAAATAGTCAGGTATATATTGGGAAAACTGTTTTAGTTCATAAATAAAAATGGGAGCTGTCAAATAAATCAAGAGTCCTAAAACACCGAAAATTGACAGATAGATAAGCAAAACAGCTATAACCTTTGGTATTTTGAGCTTTCTTAAAAAATTAATACCGGGCTCTAGCAAAACAGATACGGCTAAACCGAAAAAGAACCAAAGAGCGATATCTCTGGCTAAATAGATAATGTAGAAAATAAAAATTGCTATAAACACCTTGATTACAGCCTCCCAAGAAATATCTAATGTTTGCTCTTGGCTCATATGATTTTATAACTTTAATAATTGTTTTAGCCTTTCTGAGTCTTTTTGGTTAAAGGGGCCTATTAATGCCAAGTTTAACTTACCTTCTGAAAATATATCCTCTGCTACTTTCTTTATATCATTTATAGAAACCTGGTCAATTTTTCTAAACTTTTCTTCCGGGGTTAAAATAGTTTCTTCCAGCAATTCTTGCGCAGCATAAAAGGACGCCTGACTGTCAGAGGAATCTAAAGACAAAGACATAACACCCTTTAAATAGTCTTTTGCTTTTTGCAGCTCTCGGCTTTTAATTTTTTGAGCTTTTAAGTTCTTGTATTCTTCTAAAATCAATTTTACAGATTTTTCCAGGTTTTTATGGTCAATACCCGCCTGCGTTACTAAGTACCCTGTGTCAGTAGAATTATCGGTTAAGGTATGTATAGAGTAAGCTAAGCCATTTCTCTCTCTTACTTTTATAAATAATCGCGAGCTCATGTTTCCCCCTAAGATTACCGACAACAAGGCTAATGTATACCTTTTAGGACTAAATAAATCATAAGCTCTTACCCCCAAGCAAAAATGGGTCTGGTCTGTCTTTTTGCTATGAATCAGCACATTCGGTATTTTTTGCCGCTCCTTTATTTTTACTTTAGACTCAGGGCTCGCATCTGCTATACTTTTAAAATAATCTTTAATTTTTGATTCAATTTTTTCTGAATCTATGGCCCCGGCCACGCACACTATTGTGTTTAAAGGAGAATAGTGGGTTTTAAAATAATTAACGACTTTTTGCCTATTAAAACTCAATATATTCTCTTTTTCCCCAATGACCCGCCAGCCAGCCGGCTGGTCGCCGTATAAAAGATTTTCCCATAGTTCGCCAATGTAAGCTGCGGGATTATCTAAATACATATTTATTTCTTCAATTATAACGCCCTTTTCTCTCTGCATTTCTTTTTCATCAAATTTGGAATTTAAAAATATATCAGAGAGCCAATCCAAAGCAATGTCTTGGTGTTTTTTATCTACCTTTGCCCAAAATCCAGTAATTTCTTTTGAGGTAAAGGCGTTATATTCTCCGCCGACCATATCCAATGTCTCGGCGATTTTCAGGGTATTGGGCCTTTTTTTAGTGCCTTTAAAAAACATATGCTCTAAGAAATGAGAAATACCATTTATGTCTTTCGTTTCGTATTTAGAGCCAGTACCAATAAGTATCAAACAAGTTACGCTGTTTGAATTTTGCATGGGGACTGTAATAATCCTTAATCCGTTTTTTAGCGTTGTTTTTTTATACATTTTGTCTTTTTTATTTATCTTTAAGATTGAAATAATTTATAAAAACTTTATTTTCTTTAGCAAGAAAAGAACAGATTCTCCATTTAATCCAAGAAAGAATAACGTTAAAGTATCCCTTTTCTTCATAGCGACGCAAAGAAGTGGTCGCATAACAATTAAAAAGGACTTTATACTTTGCGCCTGAATTCTTTGCATTCTTCACAAAGTTAAAAAGTTCAGCCGGCTCTTTTTTGCTATCAAATCCTCCCGCATTAAAATAGACTTTTCTATGACAGAATAAAACACCGCCTCCGACTCCTTGATATATTCTTAACCAGTGAATCAAATTTTTAAACCGGAAAAATATTTTTCCTCTAATGTTACCATTATCTCCTCTTCCCGAAAGAGTCCCTACTGTATTTTCATCTGTAATTTGAAGAATTTTTTTGATACCACCTTGTTCAACATAACTGTCGGCATCAGAAAAAATAAAAATTTCTCCTGTAGCCGCTTTTGCGCCCTCGTTTCTAGCATTGCTTAATCCAATAGGATAAGGGAAACTTATAATTTTGTCAGCGTATTTTTTAGCTATTTTAAATGTTTTTCCGTCATCAGTAGAATTATCAACAACGATTATCTCTAAAGAAGAACAATCCTGGCTCTTATACATTTTTAAAGATTTTTCAATGTATTTTGATTCATTATAGGCCGGCATTATCACTGAAACCCTTTTATTGTTCATTTTAAAGAATCTGATATTTTTATAACTAAATCAGAAATTTTAACCCGTTCCTGTTTCATTGTGTCTCGATATCTTAAAGTAACGTCGTTGTTTTCTAATGTCTCAAAATCTATAGTTACGCAAAAGGGCGTGCCTATTTCGTCTTGCCTTCTATATCTTCTGCCAATGGAGCCCGACTCGTCGTATTGGCAGTTAAAGTGTATTTTAAGCAGAGCATAAACTTCTTTTGCTTTTTTAACAATCTCTGGCTTATTTTTAACCAAAGGCAACACCGCAACCTTTACGGGAGCCAAGCTGGCGTTAATATTCAATACTGTTTCGATTTCTTTTGTTGATTCTGTTGTTTTGGTTCTCCCACCCTCAACTTCTTCAAAACCAGCGCAAAGTAAGGTAAACAGGGTTCTATCGGCTCCGGCAGATGTTTCTATAATATGGGGGGAATATTTTTCTCCGCTTTCGTCCGTATAACTCAAATCTTCTCCGCTGTGTTTTGAGTGGTTGGATAAGTCCCAATCTCCTCTATTGTGCACGCCTTCAATTTCTTTCCAACCGAATGGAAACTTGTATTCAATATCAACTGCTCTTTTTGCATAATGAGCCAATTCATTTTTCGGAGTTTCTTTTATTCTTAAATTTTCTTTTTTAATGCCTAACCGCATATACCAGTTCATTCTTTCTTTCAACCAATATTCAAAGAATTTATCTGCATCATCTGGGTTGCAAAACCACTGCATTTCCATTTGCTCAAATTCTCTTGTGCGGAAAATAAAGTCTTTGGGAGTAATTTCATTGCGAAACGACTTTCCTATCTGAGCTATGCCAAAAGGCAGCTTTAAACGCATTGATTGCAAAACATTTTTAAAATTAACATAAATTCCCTGGCAGGTTTCAGCTCTTAAATAAGTTATTGCCGCCTCGTCTTCTATGGGGCCCACAAATGTTTTCATCATTAAATTAAACTTGCGCGGCTCGGTTAGTTCTCCGCCGCAGTCAGGACATTTATTTTGTTCAATTAAATCTTTCCTGAATCTATAATGGCATTTTTTGCACTCAACTAATTCGTCTGCAAAGCCGGCAGTTAAGTGACCTGATGCCTGCCAAACTTTAGGACTCATTAAAATAGAAGCATCCAATCCTACAATATTGTCATGAAGCCTGGTCATTTCATTCCACCAAAGCTTTTTAATATTGTTTTTTAATTCCACTCCCAAAGGACCAAAATCATAGCAAGAACCAAACCCGCCGTAAATCTCAGACGACTGGAAAATAAACCCGCGCCTTTTGGAAAACGAAATTATTTTTTCCATTAAGTTATCAGTATTATCTTTTTTCATAAAATTTATTTTTAATTTTTTTCTCCTTGGCAAAGCCAAGGAGATTATTATTGTACTATTCCGCCGCCGGAATTGGCAAAATCGTCCGGCAAACTTGTATTTACCCCAGAATCTTTGGCCGTAATAACAGTTCCGGTAAATTGGTTTTCGCCTGAAATATTTACTTCTCCTATAAGAGGAGCTGTAGTACCTTTTTGCAAAGCAGAAGGAGTTAAAGATACTTGGAAAGAAAGAGAAACAGGGTCTCCATTTACTCCTGTGCCGGCCAAAATGTCGCCGGCAGACCAAACAATTTCACGGCTGGCTGAATCAAAAGAAAAACTTGATAATTGGTCTTGTGGTAAAATCTGGCCAGTCAAGCTGATATTCTGGGGCAGGACTGCTTTTACTTTAACATTTTTAGTGTCGCTAAAGTAATTCTTAATATCCCATGTAATTGTATAAGTGGTTGCTTTTCCTGCTTTTGGCGGGATGGGGCCAGAATTTGAAATACCAGGGTCTTTATAGTATGCTCTTTGAGAAATTACCAAACCAGAATTAACTTTTATAGTAAACTTTTGGGTAATTTGAGAAATATTAACTTCATTAGTTATCAGGGTATCATTTCCATCTTGATTTGCAGGAACCCAATTGCTTTTTACCTTTACATTAAAATCTACCTCGCTTTCCTGCTGAACATCCAAGCGCCTTAACTGAGACACTTGCTTTGAATCCCAGACAATCATATTGTCATTGAGCTGAACTTGGCCCCCTTCTGCTTGTATTGTAGACGTGTCTAAAGCTGAACCATCAAGCCTTGCTATTATAAAAAGGTTGTCAAAGGGGCTAGACCCTATGTTTCTAAAAAAGACCCGATAGTGAAGAGTTTCGCCGGGCGAGGCAACGTAATCAGAAGACCCGTTAACTTGCTGGGAAATAAATAACAAGGGTTGTATTGACTGAACGTCGGCTGTCGCCTCTTTTATAACAATAAAGTTTCCGTTTATCCGCATGCCTAATTTTGCGCTAAAAGTTAAAGTTTGATTAGTATCGGCATTCATTTTTCCTTTAATGGTAATTCTTCCGCCCTGGGCCTTATTCAAGGTTTGCAATTTCCATTCTGAGCTGTCTAATGACGAGGGTGTAGATGATACAAAATCAAAACCAGGCACAGAATCTACCTTGATGCTAAGGTTTTCTAAAGGATAATCTATGTTGGAAAAATAATTGATAGAGTATTGAGCCTCCTTTCCTTTTTCTAATTTAGAAGGCAAATCAAAGTCTAAAGTAATTGGGGTTGTTTCAATTTTAGTAGTAAAACTAGTGTCTGATTCATAGGGAGCAGTTATGTTTTTTGGCACATATGTAAGCGAAGCTTTAGCGGTTTTTAAATCATTGTCTTTACCCAACAGACGCGTCTTAAACTTTACAAGCTCTTCGTCTCCAGGATATATGTCTTTTAAATTTTGGGTGATTCTTGTTTTGCCGTCTTCTGTCAAAGAATTCTCTGGCATCTCAAAGATAAGCTTAGGTTGCTCTAAAACAAAATTCCCGTTATTTTTGTATTTTACAATATATTCAATTTCCCCTCCTGTTTTGGCTTTATCGGGACCTAAAATCTCCAGCTTCAAAAACTCTTTTGAAAACATACTGCCCATATAAATTATATATGCAAAGAAACCGACCATGACGACAATAAGTAAAATTAAAAAAATAGCTTTTTTGGACATATTATGAATTTTGTTTATATAAATGATAATCTTCTGACACTTTTTCTAATAATATTTGGGAATATTTATCAATCTTTAACTTAGAAATAATTTGCCAATCGTTTTTTAAAAATAGCCTTAGAACTTTAACGACATCAGAGTTAATTTTTTTAGCTTCTCTATCAGCTCCTAAGCAATTTTTACAGACAGCACCGCCTTCTTTATTTGAAAAATAGATACTATACGGATTTAATTTCTCTTGGCAGGCAGCGCACTTATATATTTCTGGCCGATACCCCAATATAGAAAAGAAGTTCCAAAAAAAATAATGATAAATCAGCGAGTGGTTAGTTTGGCTATTCAGTTTAGCAAGTGTTTCGTTCAACAAATTGAATATATCCTCATCTTTTTCCTGGCCATTTATATAACAACTAATAAACTCTGCTATTTTACGAGAAATATTCAACTTTTCTGGATCTTGAGATATATTTTTGAATCTTTCTATGGCCGCCGAATCTGTAAGGGTTTTATAAAATTTGCCTTGTATGAACTCAATTTCCGACAAGTAAAAAACATCTATGCCTGCCCTCAATTTTGAATTAATCTTTCTTATGGCGCGAGCTACTACTTCTAATTTACCGAAATCATGAGTAAAAATAGTGAAAACCCTGTCGGCTTCTGCCCTGTCGTCCTTTTTAAAAACAATGCCCTTTGTCCTGTAATATAATGACATGTTATTTATTATACTCCTCCTATTTTTTTAAAAAAATTTATTTCTTTCCTTAATTTTCCCTTTTCAGCAAGGTCTTTGGTGCTCAGCATCTTTTGATTAAGCTTCTCTATGCCCCACTTTATATCTGTTTTAGAAATATTTCCGCCGAGCGCTTGCGAAAAAACTTCTTTTTCAAGTTTTGCCCTTTCTATTGGGCTCAATGTAAGTCCTGCCTGTCTTTGGGCTTGCCAAACCTTTGGATTATATCTTAATTCATTCTTTAATTTTAATCTAGAAATCTCCGACTTACCTTCAAATATAGACGGGTCTTCATGCTTTACCTCTTTAATCTTCTCGCTTAATATTTTAGCTTCGGAGCCAGAAGAAGGTATTTCCCTTGACCCTTTATTTTCTCCAGGCTGCTCTCTATCTACTGGAATAACGCCATGGTTAGTTGTTATCCCAGTTTTTTCTAAACCATTTATGTCTTTAATAAAATATTTTCCCTGTGCAACGTTTTCTTGTTTTGTTTTTTCGTCTTCATAAAAACGTTTTGCCCGTGGTATTTTTATCTTTTCGCCTATACCGACTTCTTCGTCTTTTTCTTCTCTATCAGGAAGTCCGGACAATTTTGATAGCTTCTCTTCAGAGGAAGATTTTTTAAATTCACCCAATCCTTCGGCGATATCTTTTTCTTTCTTTGCTCTTTGTTCTTTTACAATGTCTTTTTGTTCTTTTTCTTCCCCGTCTGAAGCTGCGGCATCATGGCTGGCAGGCTCGCCCGCCTCAATATCCGCAGGATTTTGGGCGGGCCCTCCTAAATTGCCTATAACTTGGTTTTTTGGCATATTGGCAATCTCTTTGCTATAATCTTCTTTTATGATTTTAAATTCCTCTGTGACATCTTTATCAATGCGCTTTTCTCTTTCTTCTATATTAAATATTCTTCTGAATAACTTCTGCAGCGACTTAAAAATTGAAACAATAATAACAGCGCAAGACAGAACAACAATTGCAATGATAAAAAAATATATGGAAAAAAATATGAGATTTTCTGTCATAGCTTTTTAACAGCTAAAAACAATGTGCTGTTATCTACCGATATTTCTTTTTCTGCATCAAACTTCAAACTTGTCTTTTTTGAGATATAAATCTCTTTAGCTCTTGTCTCTTTTAGAATAAAGTCTTTACTGGCTTTTAAGGCTTTATTTAATTTACTATCGCCAGAAAGAAATAACAAAATCTTATCTACTGGTTTTAATCCCATATTTTTTCTCATCTCTTGCACACGACGCACAACCTCTCTGGCAATGCCCTCTTCTTTCAATTCTTCTGTGATATCTGTATCCAGCTCTATTTCTTCTTTGATTTTAGTATCAAAAACAACTTCTTTAATATTCACTTCATCTTTTATTAAATCCAATAACTCTTTATTATCTTTTATTTTTGACTTTAAACTTTTAATCTTGAGCTTCTTTAGCGGCTGTTTTACTTTTATTCCTTTGGCTGCTCTTTCAGCTAAAGCTAAATTTACAATAGACCTGACTTCATCCATCTTTGTCTCAAGCTCTAAGTCGGTCTGTCCCGAACCCTTTAACTCCGGCCAATCGCACAGGTGCACAGATTCTGGCATAGCATCAAGTTTTATTTGCTGATACATTTCTTCTGCAAAAAAGGGCATTATGGGAGCGGCTAGCTTTGTAATATTGAGTAGAACGTAATAGAAAACACTTATAACTTCCTTTCTGTTCAGACTATCTTCATGAAACCTGCGCCTTGACCTTCTTATATACCACAAGGATAAGTCGTTTATAAAAAAATCCTCTATGTTTAAAACTGTCCTGGCAACATCATACTTATCTAAATTAAATTCTGAGGAACTGATTAAATGGTCAATTTTTGAAGCTATCCATTTGTCTAAAATATTTTTAGGCTTTATCTTCAAGTCTTTTTCAGATATTTCCTCTTTTTTCACGTATGTATTAAAGAAAACATAAGTATTATATAATGTAAGCAATTTTCTTTTTGTCTCTTCAATAACGTTATAACCAAACCCAAGATTTTCAGCGGGGTTTTGTTTTGCATAAAGCCACCTCATCGGGTCGGCCCCCGCCTTTTCTACTGCTTCGTCAAACCAAATAGCGTTTCCCTTGGATTTATGCATTTCTTCGCCTTTTTCGTCGCGCACTGAAGCATACCCAAAGACAGTTTTTATGGGATTTGTGTTCTCTAACACAGCTGACATTACCAAAAGACTATAAAACCAATTTTTAAACTGGCCGGGAAATGATTCACAAATTAACTCTGCGGGAAACCACTTTTTCCAATAATTTTTATCTGAAAAGTATTTCATTGTAGAAAAAGAAACTATTCCGGCATCTAACCAAGGATTGCCCACGTCTTTAATTCTTGAAACAACTTCTCCGCATTTTTTACATTTTATTTTTACGCTATCTACCCAGGGTCTATGGGGCGAATTTCCTTCAAATTTCTCCCAGCCCTCAACGGCTCTCTTTTTAAATTCTTCTTTAGAGCCAATAACTTCAAAACTTTTACACTTTTGGCATTCAAAAATCGGCAAAGCCAAACCCCAATATCTTTTTTTAGAAATAAGCCAGTCGTGCATGTTTTTTAACCAGTCTAACTCTCTGTCCCTGCCAAATTCAGGAATCCAATTTATCTTTTTTGTTATATCTGCAAGAGGTTTTCGCAGTTTATCCATTGAAATATACCATTCGTCTACAACGCGCCACACTAATTCTTTTTTACACCTCCAGCAGGTAGGATAGCGGTGAATATAGTCTTCTGTTTTAAAAAAGAATTTTTTGTTATAGTCTTTTTTTAGTTCGTTAAAAATTATCTCGGGATTTTCTTTTGCGTTCTTTCCAGAAAAATTTCCCATATCATCAAGATAAACAGCTGCTTCATCAATAACGTCTATTACTGCCAAATTTTCTTTTTTGCCAATTTTAAAATCTTCCTCACCCGCCCCCGGCGCAATATGAACAATGCCCGTGCCCTCTTGCTCTGTCACCAAATCTTTATCTAGCGCGACTGTATGAAAAGTTCCAGGTTTTTCGGTGGCTATTTTTTTAACTCTTGGCAAATTATCAAATGGCCCCTCGTATCTGAGCTGCTTTAAATCTTTGCCTTTAATTTTTCTTTCTAAAATATATTCTTTATCTAATATCTTTTCTGCCAAGGGTTTTAATAAAATTAACTCTTCGTTATTTTTTTTGTAAACTCCATATTCAAAATCAGGATTTACTACAAGCGCGACATTGGCTGGTATTGTCCAAGGAGTTGTTGTCCAAACTAAAAACTTTTTACCCTTTAGTTTGCCTTCTATAATAGGCAATTTAAAATATACGGCTTTGTGGGTTATCTCCTTATACTCTTCTGTCAAAATTTCGTGCTGAGAAATTGCTGTTCCGCATCTCGGGCACCATGGAACCGAATCTCTTCCTTTATATAAATATCCATCCTGCCAGCATTTCTTTAAAAAATGCCAAATAGCATAATTATTCTCATCAGACATTGTATAATATGAATTTTCCCAATCCATCCACTGGCCCAATCTTATTGATTGCGCGGTTTGAATTGCTGAATATTTTCTGACTCTTTCTTTGCATTTCTCAACAAACTTATCTATCCCGTATATTTCAATGTCCTTTTTGTTTTTAAAACCCAATTCTTTTTCTACTTCAACCTCAACCCAAAGTCCCTGGCAGTCAAATCCATTTTGGTAACGCTCGTCAAAACCCTGCATGGCTTTATATCTCTGAAACACATCTTTATATGTTCTGCCCCAGGCGTGGTGCACGCCCATAGGGTTGTTGGCTGTAATGGGCCCATCCAAAAACGACCAGCGCTTTTTGCCTTGGTTTTTTTGTCTTAACTTTTCAAATATTTTATTATCCTGCCAGAACTTCAAAATTTTATTTTCGTTCTCTGGGAAGTTATAACTCATATAATTTCTCTTAACTCCGCTTTGTAAAGCATTTTTTCTTCTGGAAAATTTTCAATGGTTTCTGATATTGAAAAATCTCTGATATAACCCTCAAAAAGAAAAAGCGGGGCTTGATGGCTTATTATTAAAATATTTTTCCCCTTATATTTATTATTTATTTCTTCAAAAAAATCAGCAACTCTTTTAAAAACATCATCATAACTTTCTCCTCCAGGCAAAGCCTTATTTATCCTGTCTGTTTTATTTTTAAAATATTTTTTAAAATTTGACATGGGTCCAGAGTTAAAAACTCCAAAATTAATCTCTCTTAATCTTTTATCATATTCTGGCTTTATTCCCAAAATATTACCAGCGATTTCTGCTGTTTCTTTAGTTCTTGCTAAATCGGATGCAAAAATTAAATTTATATTTTTGGTTTTCAACTCCTGCACAACTCTTCTCACTGAGTTATTTCCCTCCTCTGTAAGGTGATTTTCAAATTTTTCAGGCCAGCAGGAAACAATATCTTTTACGTTAGAAATTGCCTCTCCATGCCGCAAGATATAATATTTGTTGTTTAGCTTCATGATTTACATCCTTTCTAAAACATCAATTCCGAGCAACCACATTCCATTTTTCATAATTACAGAAAATGCTTCGGTTATTGCTATTTTATATGGAGAAAATTCATCTGATTTATCGACAATTCTATTTTTTGCATAATAACTGTTAAATATTCCAGCCAACTCTGTGAGATATAAAACCAAAAAATGCGGCTCATAGTTTTTGCCTGCCTGTAAAATTATGTCTGGAAAATAATGCATTATTTTTTCAAGTTGAGTAATTTCTCCGGGTATTTTTTTGAAATTAGCTTTTATGCCTTCTCTTTTTGCTTTTCTCAAAACAGATTCTGCTCTTGTATAAGAATATTGAAGATACGGGCCAGAATCTCCTTCAAAAGAAATTGATTTATCAAAGTCGTAAATAATATCAGACCCAATTGACTGCTTTAAAATTGAATACCTTATAGCTCCAATCGCAACACTTTCTATAATTTCTTTTTTTTCTTTTTCTGACAATTCTCTGTCTTTAATTTTTTCTTTTACCAATTCCTCAACTTTTTCTATTAATGATTCTCCTGTTATAACTTTTCCTGTTCTTGATGACATTTTTCCTCCAGGCAAACGCAGCATTCCGTGCCCAATGTGTTTTGTTTTTTTTGCCAAATCAGGATTTGCTTCTTCCATTGCGCAAAGCATTACTTTAAAATATTCATTAACCTCGTTTCCAGTCACAACAAAAGATAAATCATAAGCATATTTTTTATATTTTATTTCTGCCAATCCCAAATCTTTTGCCTCGTAAGTTGGCAGTCCTTCAGAATTAATAAACACCCTTGTATGAAGCCCGTATTTTTCTCCTTTAAAAATAACAGCTCCATTCTCTCCCTTTTCAAAAACTCCATCTTTTAATCCCTTCTCAACAATCTTTTTTCCAAAATCAGAAACTTCACTTTCAAAAATAAAATAATCAAATTTTGTTCCAAGCCTTTCATAAATTTTATCAAATTGCTCCAGCGACCACTTTTTTCCTTCATCATAAATTTTATTTATGTTTTTATCGCTTCGTTCATAAATTTTTTTGTTAAGTTCTATAATTTCTTTTTTAAAATTTTCGTCTTCCTCATATTTTTGCGCGCTAAACGCATAAGCTTTGCCCCATTCAAAACTAGAGTTTTTAACCTTCCCCCATACTGCTTTTGCAACCCCCATTCCAACATCTGATTGATAGCAAACTCTTTTAACCTTGGCTCCTTGAAATTCGAAAATACGAGATAAAGACTCTCCAATAACATTACTCATTAAATGTCCGATATGAAATTCTTTTAAGATATTCGGGTCTGTATAATCAATAATTACTTTTTTGTTTTTTAATCCCTCATTTTTTCCGAAATCTTTATTAATCTTTTTTATACTTTTGATAAAAAAATCTTTTGAAAGAAAAAAATTAATAAACCCGGGCCCAGCAACCTCTATTCTCTCAAGAATATCGTTGTTTCTGATTTTTTCTTTTATTAAATTAGCTGTTTCTGTTGGATTTTTAGCAATTTTCTTTGCCAAAATCAAAGCAACATTAGTTGAATAATCTCCATGTTTTTTATCATCAGACACCTCAACTGAAAAATCCGAAATTTCTTTTGAAAAAATTTTAATTGCTTTTTCAATTAAATTTTTTATTTCTTCTTTTATCATTGGATAGTTGTGCCGATAAATGGTTTATTATTTAAAAAATCCTCAAGGCACTCTAAGTTTTTTCCGTTTATCATTATTACTTTTATTTTTAACCTTGCCGCAAGTTTTGAAGCTCTTGGGTCAAAAGGCATTGAAAGCCCCGGCGACCATTTATCTCCCACAATACGCTCAAAATCTTTCCAGTTTATTTTTTTTAAGGGTTTTGCATCGGGAAACTGGCTCGGATTTTTATCATAAACATAATCAATATTTGTTAAATTGATTATTGTTTTTATATTATGGTTTTTTGCTATTAAAACAGCGTCATAATCAGTTGACCAGCCTGGTTTCCAGCCAGCCCCGATTATAAGAGCCTTATTTGTTTTTACTTTTTTATTCGGGTCTGTAATAATTTTGTCGTAAGCATAACCTGTAAATAATTGTTTTACAACTTCTGCGTTCAATCTTGAGATATTAATTCCAATCCAATCCCTGTCATTGTTTTTCGCGCCAAATTCCAGCAAAGCTTTTTGATAAACTCTGCAAATTTTTCCTCCGCCGACCAAAATAAAAAACTTCTTTTTATCCAAATATTTCTGCAAAGAGTGCTTGAAGTTCTTTAAAAAACCTATATCAATTTCGCCGGGAGCCACTAAAGAGCCGCCTAAAGATATAATAATTGTTTCTTTAACCATGATTTTTAAAGTTTATCATAAAAATAGGCAAAAATAAAGCTTGCGAGAGGTAAAAATGAGTGGTAGCATAAAACAATATGAAAATATTTTCAGAAAATAAAAAAGCCTTCTACGACTATAACATCCTTGAAAAGTTTGAAGCGGGGCTGGTTTTGCTTGGAACTGAGGTAAAATCAATAAAAGCAGGCAGAATAAATCTGACAGGCTCCTATGTAGTATTTAAAAAACCCACTGAAAGCGGGTACTCCGAGCCGTATTTAACGGGCACAAAGGTTCCTGCTTGGCAGCCAAAAAATGCGCCGGATGAATACAATCCCGAAAGGCATAGAAAACTGCTTTTAAATAAAAAAGAGATAATTTATCTCTTTGGTAAGTCAAAAGAAAGGGGTTTTTCTTTAATACCCTTGAAAATTTATGCAAAAGATGGTAAGATAAAGCTCGAATTCGGATTGGCTAAAGGAAAGAAAAAATACGACAAAAAAGAGAAAATAAAGAAAAAAGATGTAGATAGAGAAGTTAATCGCGAATTATCACGGGGATGATTGTTTCGATGAATAGTTCTTTTAAGTAAGGCAAGTTGAGCATTCTCGGGGCTCTTTAATCTTCTGAGAAAAAACATAATTGCTAATTTATTTAATAAGCAACCAGCATTAGCTTTCGCTTAATGCTGCATCTTCACCGTTGACTCCTAATAAACGAATGAAGGTGTTATATTATTAGGATAGATAATTTATTTCTCCGGTAAGTTATCGAAACTAAGGAGATAAGGCGTTAAAAATTTTGTTAATTTTTTATTTAATGCTCGAACACTAAAATTAACTAAACTTGTAGAATTACTTTTAAAAACTTTTCAGACGGGAGATCAAACTCCCCATCTCCACATAAAAAAATAACTAAATTTTTGGATAAAATACTAATAAACAATTTCATAAGGTCAAAAGAAGTAAGAGTAGTTGATGAAACGGGCAAACAGCTCGGCGTAATGAATATATTTGAGGCAATTGATTTAGCTAAATCAAAAGGTTTGGATTTAATCCAAGTAACAGAGAGGGTTTCGCCTCCGGTATGTAAAATAGCTAATTACGGAAAATACCTCTATTCTGTGCAGAAAAAAGAAAAAAAGCTCAAAACCCGCGGGGGAGAATTAAAAGAAATAAGGTTGGGATACAGCATCTCTCCTCACGATACAGAGACTAAAGCAAAACAAGCAGAAAAGTTTTTAAAAGAAGGAGATAAGGTAAAAGTAAGCTTGGTTTTGAGAGGAAGAGAAAAGGCCTTTGCATATATGGCAAGAGGCAAAATTGAGGCTTTTCTTGCTATACTTAATAAATTATTACCAATTAAAACAGAAAGAGAAATAAAAAAAGAGCCAAGGGGCTTTACGACAATAATATCAAAACAATAACATGGCTAAAACAAAAAAAGCATTATTAAAAAGGTTTAGAATAACCAAAACTGGAAAAATCCTGAGGAGAATGTCAGGACAAAACCACTATAGAGCCAAAAAAACAGGAGAAAGAAAAAGAAAGGGCCGCAAGTGGGTGCCGCTGGCGAAATCAGAAGCAAAAAAACTAAAAAAATATTTAAAAATATAATAATATGAGAGTAAAAAGAGCTGTACAAGCCCGCAAGCACAGAAAAAACTTGATAAAACATGCCAAGGGTTTTAAGTATGGTAGAAAATCAAAATTTAAATTAGCTAAAGAGGCCTTAAGACACGCCTGGACTTATGCGTACAGAGATAGAAAAGCAAAAAAGAGAAGCTTTAGGCAACTTTGGAATTTACAGATAAACGCATTAGCCCGCCAGAATGGAATTACATATAGCAGGCTAATCAACGGATTAAAGAAAAAGAAAATAGAATTAGACAGAAAAATATTGTCTGAATTGGCAAAAAAACACCCTGACATTTTCCAAAAGATTATAGAAGAGGTAAAAAGTTAAAAAATAAAAAAAATTATATTTTATTTTTTATTATGAAATCATTTGCTTTCTCTAAAGCTCCTTTCGCATTTTTAGGTATTTTTTTAAAAGCGGCATCGTATAAAAGCCACACATAACCTTTATGTTCTTTTGATATTTTGATATCTTTAGTATTAGTTTCTGTAAGATAAAGCACAACCAATTTAAATACCCAAGGTGCTTTTTTCTTTGCCTCGCCTGTTAACCCATATGTTCTGCGGAAAAAAAATTTTGAGTATTCTCTAAATCCAGGAATTATTTTCAAATCCTTTAAGCCAGTTTCCTCCTCAATCTCTCTTATCGCTGTTTTTTGTTCGCCCTCTCCCTCTTCTCCATGACCCCTGGCAAACTCCCAATGCCCAGAGTGGTAATGCAAAAGAAGATAATAAATTTTATTATCCTCTTTCCTAAATATTATAGCTCCTACTGACTTTTCTCTTGGCATTACTTAAAATATTCTAATAATTTTTCTACTGGCTTGGTGTTTATAATATCTTCTTTTTCTGCCCAGCCGCGGCGAGCTTGGCCAATTCCATACTCCATTAAAAGTAGCTGGTCTTTGCGGTGGGAGTCAGTATTTATTATCATTTTTACCCCCTCGTTTTTTGCTCGCCTGATGTACAAATCTCTTAAATCCAATCTTTCCGGCGAGGAGTTAATTTCTAAAATTGTTCCTGTTTCCTTAGCGGCTTTTAACATTTTATCAAAATCTACCAGATATTCGTCTCTGCGGCCAATGAGCCTGCCCGTAGGATGCGAAATTATATCAACATTTGGATTTTTTATTGCTCTTACTAATCTCTCTGTCATTTTTATCTTTTCTTGTTTTAAAGCAGAATGCACTCCTGCGATTACATAATCCAATTTTGCTAAAACATCGTCTTTAATATCTATTGTGCCGTCTGTCATTATATTCGCCTCACATCCATGTAAAACTCTAAATTTTATACCCCGCTTATTAAACTTTTCATTTATTTTTTTTATTTCTTCATGCTGGGCCAGCAATTGTTTTTCATCAATTCCATTTTCAATTCTTAAAAACTTTGTGTGGTCTGAAATGCCGATATACTCATAGCCCATATCCATTGCTGCCTGAGTCATTTCTTCAACAGAGTTTTCACCTCCGTCCCAATTTGAATGGCAGTGCAGATCGCCCTTAATATCATTATATTCAATAATTTTTGGCAATCTGCCTTTTAGAGCTGCTTCAATCTCTCCTTCATTTTCTCTTAGCTCCGGCTCTATCCAGGGCAAACCAATTGCTTTATAAACCTCCTCTTCCGTCTTACCTGCAATCATTTTTTTACCCTTAAATACGCCATATTCGCTCAACTTTAATCCTTTTTCTATGGCAATTTTTCTGGTGACAATATTATGGTCTTTGCTTCCTGTAAAATACTGCAAGGCAGAACCATAGCTTCTTTTCGGCACAACCCTTAAATCAACATCAAAACCTTCTGCTATGCGAATAGATGCCTTAGTTCCTCCTTTGCCCCAAATCTTTTCGACGCCGTCTAAATTAACAAAAAAATCCATGACTTTTTTTGGCTTTTCAGAAACAACCAATATATCTACGTCTCCAATTGTTTCTTTTTTTCTTCTTACTGATCCCGCCAAACTAACTTCATCAACTTCTTTCATCTTTTTTATTTTTTCATAAATATTTTTGACTGTCGGCATTATATTTCCCAAAAGAAATCTTCCCTTATCGCGCTTTAAAAACTCTATGCCCTGCAAAATATTTTTTTCCGTCTTTTCACCAAAGCCGAACAAGGGCGCAATTTTATGCGCCTTGGCTGCTTTTTCCAAGTCCTTCAGATTTTTAATTCCCAATTTTTGATAAAGAATTCTTGTCTTTCTGGGCCCCATACCCTCAACTCTTATTAGTTCATCTACTTTCAAGGGCAATCTCTTTTTATATGCTTCGTAGTGTTTTATCTTTCCAGTTTTTAAATATTCTTCTATGTGGTCTGCGATTGCTTTGCCAACGCCCGGAATTTGCAATAAAGCCTTAACCCCGCCTTTTCTGTAAATATCGCTGACATCTTCATTAAGCGCCTCTAAAGATAAAGCTGCTCTTTCATAGGCATAGGGCTTAAAAGCGACTCCTTCCATTTCCAGAAAGTTTGCCATCTCATTAAAAATTTTTGCTAATTCCTGGTTTCGCATATAACAAAATATATTACGGCTCAACTACCGGCTTTTCTGGAGCTCCCTTAAAACCATCTCCTCTCTTGGAAACATTATTATGCACAAGCAACAACAACAAAGCGGCAAATATCGTCAAACCGCTTACAAAGACGAAAAGTATTCTGAAACCAAATATTGAGGCAAAAATGCCGCCCAATCCGCCGGCTATGCCAGCCCCCATACTGATAGACGTTGTTTCCACACTCCATTCAAATGCTTCTTTTCCCTTATCTATATGGCGGGTGAATATGGCCAGCCATGAAGGCAAGGTCATTGACATACCGAAAGCGTGAATTATTTGAAATAAATAAATGTGCCACGGCTCTGTAGAAATAAGATAGCCCAGTGGAGATATACTAACAACAAATAATCCTATTACCATAAACCAAAAATCATCCTTTTCGCCGTCATGCTTGTCCAAAAAGCGGCCTATTGGTATTTCAATGAGTGCCTTTGATATCCAATAAAACAAAGCGGCAAATCCAGCCACCTCTGCAGCTTTTGCCGGATTACCGATCGTTATCTTTTCCAGGATGAACAAGGCAAAAATAGGAGATAAAAGTCCCCAGCCCAAATTTAAAAAGAAGTCGCTTGTAATTAATACCTTTATAATCTTGTTTATTATATTAGCCATAATATTTAAATTGTTATTTCTACATTATAATTACAAGCGAGGGAAAAGTAAACAAAAACCCGCCGTGTCTGGCGAGCTCTTTAGTTTTTTTAATTAAGTTCGTATTTTATCCCTTTTATTTTATAGGTCGTTTTAATGGGTGAAGAAATTATAATCTCGTCTCCAATTTTGTGGCCCAAAAGCGCTTTGCCGACTGGCGACTCGTTGCTGATTTTTCCCAAAGCAGGATTTGCCTCAAGGGTGCCGACGATTATGAATTCGTCTTTCCCGCCATTAACATCTATTTTTACTTTAGCGCCTAAACCGACAAAACCTCGTTCATTCTTCGCTGGGTTCCTTATCAATTCGTGGTGGTCTAAAATATTTTTTAATTCATCGATTCTTGACCTCAAAAAAGTCATATCCTCTTGAAAACTAAGAAATTCTGGATTTATATCTTCAGATTCAAAAATTTTAGGAGCCTCTTCGCCAACTGCTTTGCGGCGTTCAAAATCTAACAGCTCCTCATATTCCTTTTTGAGCTCTTGCAGTTTTGCTTTAGTTATGTAAAAAGTTTTCCCGTCCATTTTTTGTTATTATATTATACAATATAATTTTTAATTTTTCAGGGGTAGTTTCAATTTTAGTCTGTAGTTTTTACAATGTCAAGCCTCTAATCAAAACTTGGCGAAGCCAAGGAAAAAAAGCTTGCATTTAAAA
>ERZ1292629.1801-Hain-H43-01um-R1-1801-length-19791-cov-4_pt1 | contig 19791 bp, 29 predicted proteins | sample MGYA00564399_ERZ1292629 | MGnify/ENA primary metagenome ERZ1292629 (study PRJEB36523, sample SAMEA6512636) | groundwater metagenome | collected 2019-01-08 | study: AquaDiva: Metagenomics assemblies of 32 groundwater samples | reverse complement strand
AGAGAACAGGCGTGTATGCGCAGAATTCGTGAGGTTAACTCGGGATGCCATTAATGCTGAGAAGGAGCGGGATTCCATCCGCGAGCAGTTACGGGCAGATAAACTAATTGTCTCACATAGGACGCGACCAGACTTGGTATTTCCGGAGGAGTATTACGAATATAAGGACGATGATGAGTCAGAGGAGCAGTCCAATGACTGAGGAGCACTGCCATGTATTGAATGGCGATGTGAATGCCATCTGCGAACAGGAAGATAAGCAATCGGACTACCAATGGGTTTCCAGTGCCAGGCGACATGAAGTTAAGGAACACCCCAATGATCGGCGCATTTGCGCCTTATGTCAGCGAGTCTGGCGAGAGTATGGGCAAAAGGAACCATATTGTCATTGTTTCAACCATGGGTACGAGAAAGGAGCGAAAGTCGATGCCTGATGATACGCACGTATGCCCCATACATGGCCCTATTTTCAATATCATACATTGTTCTGTCAAGGGCCACGAGGGGCAGTGGTGTACCATTTGCTGGACGGAGACGCTGGACAGGATGGCAGTTTCGAGGGCAATACCGATAGTGCAGAGATTGAGATGCTAGGTCCTGCGAGTGAAAAGGGGATCAGTAGAATGTATTATTTATGGAAGAAAGCTACCTCTTCGTCATTAGGTAGGTTATTTGTGGTACTAGTAGCACTTCTACTGATTAGTGGAGCGCTGTCTGTACTGACTAATTCATGGATTCCAATAGTATGTTTTCTTGTATTTATGATAACCCCGGCATTAGTTTGGATTGGTGATTGGATAAGCGAAGGGAATAACCATGTCTAACAGATGGGAATTAGATGATCGTCAATGTCGTAGTTGCGGTCTAAGAAGAGTGGAATGCCGAGTAATAGAGTCCAGTGATGGAGCCTATACGGATTATCATTTTCATTGCATGGCATGCGGTGTTGACTGGTGTGTTGACGGGCCAGACGCCTGAATTTATAATCACAGGATTGTAAAATGATAAGTGTTAAGGAATCCTACACAAATACATTCTGGGACCGTATGGAATCGAGAGCAGAGGAAACCGTCTCTGCCATAAAAACAGGACGTATGCCTGACGTTATCCGCTTTGCTGTACATGTAACCTCTCGCTGTAACATGAGTTGCCGCTATTGTCGTGAGGACAAATATGGTCCAGTTATGGACAAGGCATTGTTTTACGACATATGTAAGAGAGCAGGCAAGAAAGGCATAGTACACATCACTGGCGGTGAGCCATTGGTTGTGCCGTGGTTAGAAAATGCCATTTGGGATATGCGGGATGTTACAACCTTTGCCCTTAACACCAATCTTCTTCGTATGCCTTCTATGCGCACCCTAGAGACCGTATTCAGGGTAAAAACTTCCCTAGACGATCATATCGCAGAGCGATGGGAGGAAACCGTAGGCGGAAACTTCTTTAATTTAGTTGTTGACCATATCTATCGTGCATCAGAAGCTATGCCTCGTTGCAGCGTGTCATTTACCGCAACACACCAAAACTCTCATCGCTTTGGGGACTTCATAGCCTTCTATCAGGACAGATTTCCTAATATATATTCATTATCTGCTAGCTTCTATAAAGGGAATGACACAAAGCTAATCTTGCAGGCATCTGATATTGATGCTTTATTTAAGTCTGCTGAGCAATTAGACACTATCTCTAAACAATTATTTATGGATACACATACTACTAGAGGGAATTACTTCCCTGAGAATCTTACCAGACCATGTTACCTATCTATGACAGAACTGCTCATAGACGAGCATGGCAGAGAGTTCTGGTGTTCACATCTGTATCGAGACAAAGTAACGCCACCCGGTAAACCCGGTGATGACCCAAACTGTGTCACTGGTTGTAATGCTAGATTCGCAGAATTCAACAGGTATATACATAATGCAATCGAGGAATCACATTGAATACATGGGATAATATGACTGACAAGCAGAAGAATGTATGGCTAGAGGAACATATCACTGGTAAGCCTATCTCAACACTACGAGACACAGACGGCATGATTGCAATAGGAGTGCCAGATTACGTCAATGACGATACTGCCGCTCTCGTATTAACAAGGGAGCTACTCTCCAAGGAGTTCCTTATAGGAATAAAGATGTATCCAGAAATACAAGAGTTAGCGTATTTAGGGGTGTTTACTTCTACATACGAAGTTACACTATATAATAACTCTGGTAAATTCTTCGCTGAGGAAATCACTGTATCTGCTGCTATCGCTAAGGCTGCTTATTATGCATTTGGAGGAATAAATGAGTAATGGTGTAACAGCAATGTATGATGCAATTGACAGGTATCTTGCCTTATGTAGTCACTTTAATGAAGAACCTGTGTACGACATTCCTGACACAGTAGAGCAAACACTGCTTGGCGGTTGCCTACCAGACTGCTATGGGGAACATTCTGACTCGTTAGAGAGACGTAGGAAAGAAGAGGTGAGTGCAGATGATAATCATTACGAAGGTGCATGTTATTAAATAAAACCATAAAAGAAGTAACGGACAATGGGAGGGCTATTAAGATGAATCAAGATGACCATATAGTAGCGTTTATCACCATTGTTTATGATGCAGACAAGGTTATCGCTAAGGAGATTGGTATTGCTCGCCATGCCGATAGTAAGGCTGTTGCATTGCGAAGCCTAGTATTAGACTTCCAAAGACTTATTGAGGTAAGAAGAAGTAACGGAACACTATTTGAATTCCTCAGAGACTTAGACATTACATGGGGATTTCGCAAGGACTTCCCTGATGTAAAATCTCCATTTGTAGGGTAAGGTGTAAATGGACGCTAAGTGGTTAACAGGGTACAATAAGTTAAATCAAAAATACATTGATACTGATTACACACTGACTGGGAAGAATTGGTTCCAGAAGGGCTGGTGGGCTGCATTAGAGGAGGTATGGGGAACATTCGAGACATTAGAAGAGGTTCTTACGATATTAAAGGCATGGGAGAATTGGGAAGCAGATTGGATAAAAAATGATGAGGCATGGAGTTATCCCGCTTTTCCAGTACTACCATCTGTTTTATATCACAAACTCGTTCTAGTCCTGCAAGGACAGAGACAAAAATCAATTGAGAGAGTGGAAGAGGCAAAGATGAAATTCGTTAATGCATGCCTAAAAGAGAGAGACTATGGTATATAAATATCATTGGCTACACATTCCGTATTGGTGGTAATATGTTATTTCATGTAACAACCAAGGTAATCAGAGAGATAGAAACAGAGGCTTACTGGATAGGATTAGCACGGCGCCCGGAGTAAATGATGATGACCGACATAACACGAGGTAAGCGATGGTAACGTGCGGTGAGTGCAAATACTGGTCCCCTTTTGGGGAGTATGGTGCATGCGACATGATAGATGGTATTGATGTTGACAGTCCACTCGCCTACGTGTCCGCTGGCGATGGTTGTGGAATGCTGATAAGTAAGGCGGCGTTCGGTTGCGCACTAGGCATACCAACGATATATCCACAGTAAAGGAAGTTATAATTACAAACGTAGGATAATAACAAATGCCAAGATTAATCTGGCTATCTGATACTCATCTTAACTTCTGTAACGAAGAGCAGGTTACAAATCTTATTACTAGTATGAATTATAAGCCAACAGATAAGGTAGTCATTAGTGGCGATATTGCTGACAGTAAGACATTAATGCACTTCCTGAATAGGATACCAGTAGATTACTTTGTCCTAGGGAACCATGACTTCTACCATGCCTCTACCTCTTTTATTAGGGCTCAACTCATGGAATCATCAGGATACTTATCTCAGCGGGGGCCAATAAAACTTAATAAAGATACTGTAATCCTTGGACATGATGGATGGGCTGATGGCTTGAATACAGAGGAATGTAATATTGACCTTAATGACTTCTATCTAATCGGGGACTTCAAGGGTATCAATAGAGAGACTGTAATGAGGGCTCTAAGTCATGAGTCAGTAAGATATATCTACGGCAACCTTGTTAAAGCGTTAATGATGGGTTCACATGTATATCTAATAACACATGTACCACCCTTTATAAAAGCTGCTATAGAATCACGAAACGCTAGTTACTTTATTAACCGTTCGATGGGTGATGCAATCAAGAGGATCATGTCTCTTTATCCTGAAAATCAGTTAACTATTCTATGTGGACATACTCATGAAGCTCGCTCAATCAAGATGGATAACATAGAGATGCATGTGGCTGGCGCTGAGTATTATCATCCAAAGATATCTGGTATCTTTGAGATATAGAGAGTTTATATCAATGAATCTAGGCAGGGAGTAAGAAGTGACAAATGAGGAACTGAAAGCGGCGTTGATGGCTGAGTCAGAGCGCGCAGAGATTATAGCACGAGAATGTGAACAGCAAAAGGTAATCATTTCTACTTGGGAAGACATAGCAGAAGACTATCTTGAAGCATGTCAAGAGGCAGAAAGAAGGTTTAATAACATGCTACAGGCAGAGCACTCGCTATCTGATGCCTACCTTCGTTTAAGAAAGAAACTTAAGGCATTTAATACTCCATTCGCTCCCACTACTGAGGAAGTATGGAGCCATACAGAAAGTAAGTTAGATCAATTAATTAGTGAACGAGACGAATTGTGCAAACAAGTTAATGAGATGAAGGGCAGGTAGGTTATGCACTTCTTTACGTCAGATCACCATTTTGACCATTTTAATATCATCGCTTTAGTAAATAGACCATTTATCAGCGTAGAAGAAATGAATGAATATATGATAGCGGCATGGAATAGACGAGTTGGAAAGAAAGACATAGTGTATCATCTAGGGGATTTATGCTTTAAGTTAGAGACAGCAGAGCGGATATTACCTAGGTTAAACGGTATTTTCTGTGTTGTACCTGGTAATCATGACCATTGGTTTTCTAGGACATCATCCTTTGTTTATTCAGACATATTACACACAACAATTTTTCTCCCAATCCACGAGTTGAAAATTGATAAGCAGAGGATAGTATTGTGTCATTACCCACTCCGAGAATGGAATGGATTTTATAGAGGGGCAATACACTTACATGGGCATGTACACAACTCATTACAATCGTCGCCACGTACCTTCGATGTTGGTGTAGACACACACAAAAGCATGGAACCGTACTCACTAGAAGAAATACTAGAGAAGATGAAGTAGCTATGCCAGAAGGTAATGAACTAATTGCTCGTGCTATTGCACGAGGGCACTTAAGATTGCTTCAAGCAAATCTCCGTTGGGCGCAGATGATGTTACCAAGTGATGAGCGTGCGCAACGTCTTACAGAGATCGAGCTTGCATTGTATGAATATCGGGGTGATTTGTAAATAAAACTGCCGCCTTCATCGGGCGGCAGTCGATCTCTTTGTACCAATGGTACATGAGTCTTTAGGATTGACCCTCCCAGTCCTTGTATGTTTCATCAATGTAATACTTAATTTGATCTAATGCAGCAGTTGCCTCAGTATAAGCGAAGAATGCAAAGTCCTGAAAACGATCTAGACTTACTATCATCTTAATAGGAACATTAACGATTATCTTACCAAGTGGAACTGGAATAGTATTTGGCAACTTCCCATACAAGTCAGCAGCAATCCTACGAATCTCCTGTTCTTGCTTCTCTGGTGCTAGTGCCTTAATACGCTCCTCTAGTCCATAATATCCAGCATCAATAATTACATCAAGAAACTTAAGTATCACTGCTACAGCAGGATTGGTATTATTCTGACGAACCCTAATTGCCAGTCTTATACCAGCCCATAGCAAGGCAATGATACCTACAACAGTTAGGAACATTTGAACCACAGAGGGAACTGCACTAATATCCACTGATTAACTCCCTACTACTGATACAAACGGTAGTCCATAGCGCATAGGAGTGGTATACTCACAGCCTAACGCTTTCAAATGTGCAATGAATGCACTTGTATCCCTTGGGTCCTCGTTGTTATCAAGTCTTGCCTTAGCCCATTGTGAGTAGACTAATAACTCTTCCTTGTTCACCTTTAATCTCCTTAAATCATCAATGAGCCTAATCCACGGAAAGGCTGCACCTGGATCATTTGGCCTTTCTCTAAGATTTACATCGCTATGACCTACAATATAGTTGTGATTAATTAGAATTCCATATCTCTCAGTAATTGAGAAGTGTAGCAACAAGCTACTATTATACTGTTCCTCTGTTAAGGCTTCTCCAGAAGACTCATGTTCAATATTCACTACCATAAGATTAGGGTTAACTCTACGCTCCCATACATTTTTTATAAAAGGTATGGTAACATTACTTCTATAATACGATAGATCAAGGCTAAAGTCTAACCCACAACCCCATGCCGCATTCTCTTCTTTAACATATTGAAATACCATACCATCTTTTCGTATTAGATAATGAGCACTTACAAAGGAGTCAGGATTCAATAACCAATTATTAGATGGTTCCCATCCCCCGCCAGTTATATGATCTACAATTGCTACAATCTTTTCACCGTTCCTACCGTGATTAAACCGGGGATAACCCCAGTTAGGTGATGGTTTCCATATCATTATACTTTTCCCTCTAGCCAAGTGAAGCGCAAGCCAATCATGTCAACAGAGAGCCATGCATCAGAGATCAATTCAGGGTATTCCTCTGGTAGCTTACCGTTCCCCTTATTTCCCCATGACTCACTCCATGAGTTACGAAAGATATAATATCCTGGCTCCCATCCAATAATCGTGAGAGCATGTCCACCGACACTATCACCAGAAGGCATAGGTATTACCCCATTTGATGCAGAGAAGAAGGAGTTATAAATAGGTACACCAATTAAGACCGGTCCATGATCTACTAGTGCTGACTTAAGTGCATTGATACTTTGTACTCTGCCATAACGGGTAATTCGTCCTTGCAGTGCATCTCTATCCATTGCACTAGTCAGGACTATCTGGTTATCCTTTTCCTGATAGGGACACAAGGACTCTTGACAGGCACCAAACTTCTGTAGAACCTTCATAGCGATTCTAGGGTAAGTACCTTCTTGATCGGGAATACCGTCTATCGTCTTACACTTATCATAGATATACTCTCGTGAGTAAGGAATAGTAACTTGTCTTTCCTTAAGCTCTTGCCACGTCTTGACAACGGCAGCAGCATGTCCTACACAACTTCCTCGTGACATCTGGTTAAGAACTGGAACATTATCAATATTAGGAACCATATAACTATCAGAATGCTTTCTGGCAGGTGCGGCACATACTAGAATGTCCCTATTGTCAATTGGGCTTTGTAACCATCCTGTATTATACAACTTTGTCCCCCTGTTCATCATCATTCTTAATTAACGTGAGGGCAATTCCCTCATCACTTACTTGAAAGCGGTATGACTTATCCCTACGTGGCCCTTGATAGGCAATGAGATAAAATAACTTCTCATTGCGTCTTAAACTTCTAGCGTTAACTACTATCTTCTGGAAGCCTGACAAATCAAACATTACTTAATCCAGCCCTCCTTCAGAGCCACTGCTACTAATTGACTCCTATTAGATATCTTATTATCTTTATACATTTGTTTTAGATAGAATTTTACAGTGGTTGGCATTATTCCATGCTCTAAGGCAATATCATCAACAGAGTATCCATTTGCTAGATAACGGATTATATCAATTGCCTTCTCTGAGGGCTGCTTAACTATCTCTGGTGTATCATAATCAGTTAGCCATTTATTCCTAATAGATAGAACGACCATGCCATGGGCACTATTGACATTATAAGAAGCGTAGAGCCTACCCAAGTTATTCTTAACAGAGTAAGGTGCTAGATTACGACTTCTGGCAATAGCAGAAGGATCATCTCCCTCTGCTAATCGCTTTATATATTCTAATATAGATACACTAGGTCGTCGCATTTGTTGCCTTTAAGAACAAGGATGCGTCATTCATGTCTAAGAATGGTGTCATCTTAAACTTATCATTATTAAGCACTACTGTAGGAACAAGAGAGGAGGCACCGTAAAATCCATGACTATTCGCATACGCATCATTGATCTTATATGATCCTGTGCGTATTGCTATCTTGTATTTTCCGTGCTTCCAGAACTCCTCAATGTGTGGTCTATGATGATGCTCTACGCATCCAATATCGAAATCACATGGGCCAGTTTCCCACATTTTTAGTACAGTATGCGATAAGTGCATATAGGAACTGAAACGGAATTTATGATGACGAAATATCCTATATAATTGATTACCTATCGTTAAATTACATAATCCGCCCTCACCTGTATAAATCAGATTCCACTTACTACATATCTCTGCAAGATAATCAAAGCCTGCTAATTGCTGTGTCCATGCGGTATGATTTCCATCACCAACACATATTACCTTATCGCCAAGTCTTCTTAGGATATCCTCTAAGAGCTTCCATTGAGGTGCAACATTAATCATTTGTTCACGAGAGGCATTCATTAACTTAGGGAGAATAAAGTTATCTATTGCATCTCCACCAAGATAGACATAAAGATCAGGGGTAGTGGCAATAATATCAATATCCCTGAGTAACGCCTTATGATCTGTACCGATACCACCAATATGAGCATCAGAAAGGAATGCTATTGCACATGTATTTGGTAAGGCTACGTTTACTTCTGTGGCAATCTTAGTGTCTACTAATTCTTGCATTTGGGACATTAGTTCCCATAACTTCTCTGCCCTTGCTACATCCTCTGGCTTTGCATTATACTTTGCTGGTCCTCCTCGTCTAGTCTTGCGACGGCATGACCAACTTTCCCTAGTCCTACGTGGGTGTACTGCATGAAATTCTTCCCAAGGAAGATGCAAGTCGCTTAGTTCTTCTGGCATCCATAATGTAGCCAAAATTCCTCCTAACTCCATCCTAAATACTGAAACATAAATTGTAAAGCAAAAGAGCTTACAAATGCTAGTATAACACCAATTACAACATAATACAACTGCCGCTTGCCCTTCTTGCCTTCATCGTTTATCTGTTGTCGTGTCCTCAACTCCATACCAGGACATGTCTTGTCGTGATCTTCTTTCCATGTCTTTAGTAAATCTATATCTCTCCCATGTGATTGGACTGAGCCGTTTTGCTTATCAAGACGCGATACTACACCGTCAAGCGTCTCATGTAATTGGTTTTGGCCATTCTTAATATCACCAATGGTGCCCACCATGCCATCTAACTTACCAGATAGGTTGCCAATCTCTTTAACAAGACTTATTACATCAAGTTGACAGCTTTCCAATTCCTCAAACCTCGTTATTAAGATGTGATCTTGCCATCAATTATTGTGGTAATCTGATCCTCAATGTGGCGCATTAGGTTTTGTAGTGCTATTCTTGTACCACGCAACCCTGGTAGATCATTACCCATAGTACCAGTAACTTTCATGATCCTACCGTCTGAGAGATACACTACGCTAATATTCTGTAATCCTGTAAGCATCTCCGAGAGGGATTCATTGGCCTTCTTAAGCTCATCAATACTAGGCTCGTTTGTTGCCGGGACGACGGTTTCTTGATTAGTTTCCATCATAACTCTCCTTACGTAATACTTCTCAATTGATTATCCTTATTTACCCACTGTCATCCATTGTACAAGTACACCAGCAGTGGTAACGCTAGCATCGCTGGTAAAGACTTTCACCTCAAATGTACTTGCAGAACCTAGGTGCGTACCCCATGCAACGAATACTTTAGTGCTCACTACAACTGAATCTATTGTTGCATATATTAGAAATTGATCTACGTTAGAATACGCAACTGGTAAAGTTATAGTTACTGCCTTACTCGCTTCCCCTACTAAAGACAGATAGGTAGACCCACATTGCCAGAATGCAACAGTATCAACATAGTTAGTTGTTCCGTATGTATCCCATGCAGTAGTATCTCCGCCCTGCCTATTTATAGCACATTTGAATATTCCACCTTCAGACATTAACGCCTTTAAGGTGCTATCCTTATACCATTCCTGTAGCGGAGCAGTTTGCGCTGATGCCCCTCTAACATATAGTACTGTCCAGTCTGTCGCTGCGGATAATACATCCAGTGTACCATAATCTATTGTTGTTTTCCCAACAGACATCTTACCAGAATTCTTAAATGTACTATTTATTAATGAACTTGCAAGAACTTGCAAGGTCCCTGCGCCGTCTGTGTCTGTGCCACCCCCTGCGATTATACGAGAGTCGTAGTCATTATTATAACCAGAGGAATGGAAATCAATAAATGGGGTACGCGAAGCCCCATCATTGTTATTACCAATATTCAGGTAAGAATCGGCACCAGTCCATGAAATTGTAACATTAGTAGTGACCACTGATGAAGCAGCAAATGTGCCGTTTACTCCTATATAAGCAGATGGGCTACCAGCGCCGTATACATACCAATTCTGGAGGTTGGCTGTTTGACCATTAGCGCCAATAAGACTTGACGTAACGCTATCTGTTGTTCCTACAAGACTTAAATTAGGCGCAGAGAGTGTTCCACCAGCACTAATAGCCCCATCAGTTCCTAATACACCAGAAGAGGTTATAGTTGCAACATCATTATTATCATTATCACGCCAAGCCTGTAAAACAATACCAGCAGTAGCATTATATGGATGTACGCTTATAGCTGGAGTATGAGTTGGTGCGGTATATGAACTTGTGAAGGCGCTAGTTCCGTCCACTCCAGTTGAGCTAACCTTGCGAGCGCTAATACTTCCACCGACAGCTAATAAGGAGGTATTGGCATTCAATGTACCACTTGCATACAGATTATTAACATAAGCGCTAGCCCAGTAACTTGACCCGCTTCCTAGTGTACGATTATTAGCAGTAGCATCTGGAGTTAAGTCGCTAGTAATATCTGTAGTATTTATATGGCCAGCATATACAGTAAGCCATCTCTTAGGCTCAGAGCTACCTAAGTCATATGTATTATTAGCACTGGGGATCAAGCTAGTGGAGGCAGTACCGATTGAGTATAGATTTCCTGTGATATTATCAGCATATAAGTTTAGCCAATGATTACCACTACTACCTAAGTCTCGGTTTGCTGCTGAATTAGAGATAATGTTACCACTGACAATATCGCCCTCTGAATCCACTGAGGCAACAACGGCACTAAGAGATGATCTCCATTGCTGTAGCGGTGTATTAGCAGTAGCATCAAAGGGATTAATAGTTAAGGCTGCTAATATAGCACTTGGCGTAGTCATTGTGCTTGCCACGCCAGCTAGTCCACAAACATTTAATCTACTTGTATTTAAGTAAGTGGTTCCCACCTCTGAGGCAGTTAACGCCATTACACCCTGACCAGTTACACCATCTGCTCCGCCAGTAACCGCTATTTTAGCATCGAATGTATTGCCATACTGAGAAGACTTTAATGCAATGTATGGTGTATTGGCAATTGATGCACCTAGGCTAAGGTATGCATTAGTTGCTGAGCAATTAAAATATGCATCAGTGTTAATATAACTACCAGCAGTAATATAAGTTGTTGCTGAAATATAACTAGTAGATGATATAGACACCGCAGTAACACTGTCTACATTTATAGAGTCGGTAGAAAATAATCCACCTTGAGAAAGAGAGGCTATTGGAGACCCGCCAATATACCATGCTTGTAATACAGAAGACTGCCCAACTATCCCTTTAACTACTAGAGGTATCGTACCAGTAGCAGATGTTATGACTTCTAATTGTCCAGCAGGATTCGCTGAGTTTACACCAGTTTTCTTAGACGTTGCATGTACAACAAGGGAGCTTGTATTTATAGTGAGGGAAGTGCCACTTACATCACCTACGGCAATAACATCATCGCCAGCGACTATATCGCCACCAGCAGTAATGTCATTAGTTACATTCAAATAGCTAGCAACTATAGTCTCTGTACTAGAGAGTGAATCACCATAGCGAATAGGCAACAAGGCACGTTGAATCTCTTGCTTAACAAGATTAAGCAAGTATATATTAGGATTATCCTTTTGCATTACAGAACTAGCAAACATTACTGTCCACCATTATTCTTGCTCAAGGTGACTTGCGTAGTATACGATGCTGGATTCACACCCATATGAGTGCGCAATCCATATATATAATACAATGCATTGGTATTCAATTCCCCTGCATTCGTAATTACCACATTAGCAGGATCACCTAGTCTAACAATAGGATTACCAAGTACAGTCAATGAGATATACTCTGTAGCAATACTGAGCTTTGTATAAATATCATTGGCTGCCCAGTCTACCAATCCTTGAGTATCATACATGAGAGAGGTAACTATAGCTGTTTGTCTATATCCAGCAGGACGATATGCGCTATCCTGCTCGTAAATCCCATAAGTAGGATCATATGGAACAGAGGGCTTTAGTCCACCATATCCATATACCACTATCTTGTTACGTAATCTCTCATCACTAGCAGTCTTACTATTGACCTTAATAATATCACCATAACTATCATTATTCGTAAAGTTCCATCCTGGCGCATTCTCAGTTATAATAGCAGTACTAGCGGTGTTATAAGTCGCCCAGTAAATCTTTCTTTGCCAAGCAAGCATATAAAAACTTACAGACTTACTAATCTCGTTAACAACATCCATAGCTGACATCAAGTTTACGTCATATCCAGCATATCCAGATTCTCCAGTATGAGAGGTAGGATTACCTACTGTATAACTACTCGTAGCAAGAGAGTAAGTGATATCACTAGCCGTAGTCCATGTATGAGCGTAACTGTTATCTAGTAACCACTGAATAGCAGTTTCTGCCTGAATGTTATTAAAAGTATGATAAGGAGTCTTAAATGTCTCATCGCTATTATCTGCAAGGAAGTTATCAACTACCCGCTTTAACATATCACGACAGCGCAATTTTAGTACATAAGGCGGACCACTCTGCTCAATCACATCCACCATGCCAGTGAATGTTTTATAAATCCCATCGTTATAACCTTCCCATACCTCAACCTTGGAGTCAGGGGAGTAACCACCAGCAGATGTAGTTAATTCAAGAGTGCATACTTGACATGCTTGACCCCAAGACCACTCACGATTAATAGATATTACATTATCACTACGGTCTGTTCCATCTATTGTCACCTTATGGGCAAGTCTCTGTCTTGAGGCTTGCATTAAGGCAATCATACTTGCAGGAGTACCAGTGTAATCAGTTGCCATTAACTCGCATCCCTATCTAAAAGAACCATCGTATACTCACGTTTGTCCCAATTACCTATATCAAAAACCCTACGCCAAATTAATGATTTTATAAAAACAGTAACGGCAACAGATTGATCGTCAGTGAAAGTTATATTACCATCTACTGATGTTTGTGATTGCATTATAGAATCCATTGTTGCCATCTGAAGATCAGTGGTAGTGATGCCGGTCAATGTCCTAGTTGACGGAGACCATTTATACGTATCAAGGGACGCCCCTGTATTACCTAGTGTCCTTCTCTCTGTCTGTTCAATTGGAGTAATCCATCCAGTATCGGTATGGGCACCGAAATTTACAGACAATGAAAATCCACTAAGAGACATTAAGTCAGACATGGTTAACTCAACAACATCATAGTGTACTCATGTCGTTCCCAGTTTGTAATATCGGCTATGCGTTTAAGTGATAATGACTTCATGTAAACATTACTACTAATATTGCCCTGATCGTCAGTAAAGGTTAAGGAGGTGCTATGTGCCTTAAGAAATGTTATCAAGTTTGTCCTCTGTGAGGTATTAGCCAAGTAACCACTCAATACCCTTGAGTATTTACCATATCTATTTGTTTGTATTACAGTTCTTTGTGAATACATGATACGGTGCGGAGTAGAATCTATCGTTGTAACCCAACTAGTATCACTATGAACATTGAATTCTACAGTTGTTATACCAGAGGTTATTGACATTGCCATAACTACCAGCCCCCAGTAGAGTTTATGCCACCAGTATCTATAATTGATGATCCTAATGTATTACTAATATAACTATTACGTCTAACAGCATTAATTCCACCATCCCCCTTGTTTGCAAGGGCAATGCGTATATCAGACAGGATGACGGTTTGCCTTTGTAATTCCACGGATAACTCACTATTATCAATTGTTGGCACAAGGCTAGTCTTCATTATTTGCTCATCTACTGAATAAGCATCAGCCAATATACCTTGATTATTAATTGCATCAGCAAACATACGTTGATTTGTCATACTTTGTTGATCTGCTAAATAAGCGTCAGTAAATGTACGTTGTATTGGAGGCGCAAGGCTATCCTTTATTATTTGTTGATCTATGGAAAAAGCATCAGCAAACATACGTTGTTCAGGTGAGTAATTATTAGGACCCAATGCAGCGTTAGGATACTTTTCATAAAACCCATAAGCAGTCGGGGTTGCAAAGCCCGGAGGTAGATTATGGAACCCCTTTAATTGGCCATTAGTAGCATCAGTCAACTCCTGCATCACTAGTGTCAAGGCTTCCATGTGTTGATTGGTTAATTTCTGAAGAGAATTATCCTTCTTGAGTAAGATAATATCCTCACCTGGTTGACTACTATAACCAGGAAGAACCTCATCTAACATCTTGACTTTATTAGCATACATACCAGGTAATCGCTCTAATTGAGATGATGATAAGTTCTTTGCACTTACTATATTAGGAGACTGGAAGGAGGGATAACCACTAGTTGTTAATTGCGTAGCCTCAGACTGCTTAGCATCAGTGAACCCCATTTCTGATAGCTTCTTTTCATCTTGGGCAATTGAGAACATCATACTAGCTATCTGATCTGGTGTACCAGCAGGGAAGCCACTACCACCACTCATGGACTCTAAGATTGCCTTCTTGGATTCCATGCCCATTCTTAGGTTACTGCCCAATTTAATATTCTCTAAATATTTATATGTATCTAACTCTGACTTATCATTTGCAATGCTCTCTTTTAATTCCTTGATTCTTGCGGGATCGAGAGATTTTCCTACAAATGCACTAGTTACATAATCAGCCCGCTTTGAATAATCCAGGCTGAACCCAGTATCCATGTTGAAGCCAATCCCTTTACCAGCAAGTTCATCTTCCTGCTTCTTTATCTTCTCCTCTAATTGTGTCATGGCGCTAGGTTTGCTGTTACCAGCTATGGCATAAGTGCCTAATGCAGCAGCAGTTCCGAGAGCTATTCCACCGACAGTTCCCCATACGCCCTTACCGATCATTCCCTTTGCTAAAGTCCCTACTTGCCATCCAGCAAGTCCACTAGCACCCGATGCTATAAGTTGGTCAGTCCAAGAGCTAGTGGGGCCATTTAATCTATTAGATGCCTCAGCGAGATTATCAATAGCACCTGTTAATACATCAACTCCACCCTTGGCAACCGAAAGATTACCCATTCTTAGTAGTAGAGTCTCCCAAGAGGCACCCATCTTATCAACTTTGAATTTGAATGTATCGGCGATGTTACCCATCCACCTATCAAACTCACCGTCTTTATTAGCCATGCCTTCAGACATTTTACTCATTAAGTTGTCCCAGTTATTCATCATGGCTACGCCAGAGAAGTAGTACCTAGTGGAGAACATAGCCTCCATCGACTGCTGTCTTTTACTCTGATCTAAGTCTTTCCATTTAGTTGACAACTCAGATAGAACATCGAATACCGGGCGTCTCTCTTGGCGCTCTGCGTCCTTGTACATACCTACCTGAGTGGCATCCCAGAACTTCTTAGATTGACTAGGTTGATAGAGGCGCTGTCCTGCCATTGCAAACATAGCACGAACTGCGTCAGCACTTCTATTAGTAGTCTCAGCGACTCCACCGGCAAGCATTAAATAGCGATCTGGACTTAATCCAAACGTCTCTTTTAATGCGCCACCCTCTGCAAATGTTTCCATTAATTCCTTGAGAGGAACATTTGTACGCTTAGCAGTTGCCGCTAGATCATCAAGAATACTACCCATATCCTTAAACTCTAGTCCACTCTGCTTAACAATTGCAATTAGTCTATCCTGTGCCTCTTGGACAGGGACACCAGCAACAACAGATAACTTTGCCGCAGCGTCAACTAGCATTCTCTGACTTGCCGGGTCCTTAACTGTTTGTACAGCTTGAGTCATTGACTGTGCAACATCAGTAGGCATCCTGCCGTACATCTTACCAATACCAATTGACAATTCTGATGCGTACTTAGCGCTACTAGCGCCACCAGTTCCCATTAGGAACCCTATGTTAGCCTGTGCGGACTCCATATCCATCATTGCCTTTGTTGCATGTGTAACAGCAGCCTCAAAAGCATAGAGCGCTCGTCCTACAGTCATATAGATAGCAGTGCCCTCTAAGAAGAATCCTAGATGACTACTGAATGTACGCCCACCCCTTCCGCCTCCACCAGAACTGCCGGAACCACCGCCAAAGCTACCACCAATACCATTTGCAGCTATTGCACTGCTAGCATTTTGTGTCCATGCAGCTTGATTCCATCCAGCAGGTGCCCAAGGAGAGGAAACTCCAGTGCCACGATTATGACTTCCGCCAAATAGGTTGGCACCAGACCCAAGGTTTTGCCATGCAGCATTAGTCCATCCTGGGGGAACAGGCATGTTAACAGGAGAGGAGACTCCGCTATTACCGCCACGACCAATACCAAAGCCCATTCCATTATATCTCGTCCATGCAGCCCTAGTCCAACCGGGAGGTGTATATGGAGAAGATACATTACCGAACTGACTATAAAATTGATCCACATATGGCACCATTGCCATGCCACCACGAGAGGAACCAGAACCAGCAGTCCAGCCCGGAGGAAGTGCCTTAAATGATCCTGCTGGACGCATTTCGTCGCGACGCCATAACTCTTCCTGTATCTTCTTGGCTCTGTTTCCCACTGAGAAGGTAGCTATGTCTCCCTTCTCAGCAAGATTCAGAGAGTGCCGCCGAAGAGCCTCCATGCTTCTTTCTAACTGCTCACTAGGAGTAGACTCTAATCTACGTTGCCTTCTTTGTGCTTTTATGTAAGCAGGACTTACATCCTCACCAGAGGTGTCGATTCCTAATGGCCCCTTATATCTATAGGCGCCACCTCTAGGATTAACAACCCAATCTCCTACATGATCTCCAATAGAGCGGCCAAAGTCACCAGATGGAATTATTCTACCTGGGGGAAGTGCTCTCTGAGTATAAGCACGTGGCCGATTTGTTCCTGTATATACAGGAGGCCCACCGCTATCTACTATCCAAGAACCAGCGCCACTACGAGACCCTACAGGAACTCCCTGCTGTCCGAATACAGTACCATTAGGAGTGACTACCCATCTTCCAGTGGTGTTACCCATAACTTGTGACGGAGAAGATAGTGGTGTGCCAGGCGGTAACGCCTTCATCTGATACGATGGATGACCAGAAGGTAACTGAGGAGTTAAGGCTTGACGCATTTGTTGCTGAATCAATCGTAGTTGTGAGTGCAATCCAGAGAGGTTGATATTATTTAATGCAGTCTCTATGCCCATTCTAGCATAGATAGCTGCACGAGCCATATTACTAAAGGCGCCTGCTACCTGTCGAGAAACAGAGTCAGTCTGAGCCCCCATACGTGCCAGAGAGCTATTAACTTGATCTATGCCGTCAATAATCTCTCGTATGGAGGCAGCAGCCTGCTTGGCATCAAAGTCTACGCGAATCGGAGACCCGAAATTATCCTTCGACATTCAACCCCCTCAAGAAGTGCATCGTATGCACTCGTCTCCGATCTTATACCCTTCCTAATTTCACAGGATGCAAGTGACCATCAAACCACTTCTCAACAGCAGCTTGATTATCTAACCAATCAAATGATATAGGTGGCAACATCTTATCTGGTGTTGACATTGCCCTAGAATGAATTCCCTCTATAGCTCTCTGCCAATGCATCAACCTAAGCCAGAACCAAGGCAGATCATTTACAGTTCTTTGCCACGACACGATGGGCATTCCGCTTTCCACTATCTCATGCAGTGTTAACGCTAGAATCCCATCGAGTGCTAGTTTTTTAGTGAAGTTAAGTCTACATCAATTTCGTAATAAGTTTCCTCTAGTAGTGCCTTAAGTCTAGGGTTTAATTCCCGCACAGTATCAACATTCTGAAAGAATCTGTCCCTGAAACTATCATCCTTATAGCTGCATAAATACACTAATTGAGCCTTAGCCTCATCGTTATAAGAAGCATTAGTAAAGCCTAATACTCTGTCATTAATGCAGCGCTCTAGTAACTCAGCATCAGATAGAGCATCGAGTTCCTTCTCTAATTCTACGATGCGCTTATTAACTTCATCTTGTCTTGCACGATAGGTATCAATTCTCTCCTGTCCACGTTTATCTTCTACATCGCGCCTAGCCTCACCAGTAACATCTGTCTCAAAGGGAAGTGGGATGTATTCCTCTTGAATCAATCGTGCCACTTCAAGATTAATGTAATATACCCTTACAGCCTTAATCAAGTTAATCATATCTGTGCGACTAAACTCTTTAAGCGGCTCTATGATATTCGTATTCTCATCAGAGCCTTCTTTAAGGACAATCTTCTTTGCCTTATTAGATACTGAGATTGCCGCCATATCACGCAGCCTAATCTCTGCATCAGACAAAACACGGAGGTAGACACTCGCCCCGTTGGGGAGTGCTACCTCACAATATGGACGGAATAGATTATCGAATAATATAGTTCGCTTATCGACCATTTGCTTTCCTCCTTGCTTTTGGCCAGTATAGGATTGACAAGTTACATCGACTGTGCTTTAATAGGAGATGTCCTATTCTTTTTATTTAAGGGAGTATTATTTAATTGCCACCAAGATCGTCAATTACAGAAAAAGATATTATCGTCGCATATAACAACTTGCAAGGTATCACAAAGGTATCTGAGTCTCTACATGTTGATTACAGAAGGGTTAAACGAGCACTTATAAACAACGGGATACCAGTTAAATGTCACAGGACGCGCAAACACTCTGTTAATCATTCTGCATTCTCCGAACTCACACCAGACGCATGCTACTGGATTGGTATGTTATTTGCTGATGGATACATTTATCATCCTAAAGACAGAGAGCATCTCGAAATACATATCAGCCTAGGAAAGGTTGATAAAGAACACTTAATGAAATTAATTAACTTTACACAATCCACTTACGCAGTCGGTAATCATTATGTTCCATATACAAAAATAATAAAGGCATATAGAACAAAAATTATATCAAATCAAATAGCAAATGATTTAATGAAATACGGAATGTGTAAAGATAAACTTGCAAGAGAAGCACATCCTTCCTTAGCTCAATCTAGAGACTTTTGGCGCGGAATGATTGACGGCGATGGATGTATATCTATAGCACATTTTAAGAATGGCAATCCATTCTATCCAGTAGTTGATCTTACTGCTGGACTGCCATTACTAAAACAGTTTCTAGTGTTCGTAAAAACAATCACTCCAACTACTGTTAACCCTCATAAAACATGTTCCGATAGACTCTATAGGACACATATTAACGGATCACATGCAATTAAACTACTACCAATATTATATCATGAATCATCAATGTTTCTCAATAGAAAACATAATAAGGCATTGGATATAATTAATACCTTCTAAGCGGATTTGAAGGGGAGTGGCTATATTGGAGCCACTCCCCTTAATGTCATGAAATATTCCCAACGTACACAGTCATGCCAGCGCTAGCTGCGGTTGTTGCAGCAGTAACCATTAAGTCAAAACGCTTTGTTCCTTGACCCCTTACAGTAGCCCTAGAAATAGT
>ERZ1292629.1800-Hain-H43-01um-R1-1800-length-19792-cov-10_pt1 | contig 19792 bp, 36 predicted proteins | sample MGYA00564399_ERZ1292629 | MGnify/ENA primary metagenome ERZ1292629 (study PRJEB36523, sample SAMEA6512636) | groundwater metagenome | collected 2019-01-08 | study: AquaDiva: Metagenomics assemblies of 32 groundwater samples | reverse complement strand
TCCGATGATGTATGAACTATCTTTTAATGTTTTAGACCATAAATCGGTCCCTGGATAATGTGTTGTTCTATCTTTTGTTGTTAAAGGCAGAGAAACTCCAGAAAATGGATCCCATCTTTCAGGTTTTGATATGCTAGGGGATTTATATGAACTAACGTCTATAACTGGAATAACTGGGTAAGTTGGTTTTACTCTTCTCATTTCATCCATCATCTTTTTAAATTCTTCTTTCTCTCTCATCATCTTGTCGAAATGAGATTCTGGTTCTTTTTGAGGCAATATTGAAAAAGGTTTTAATTCCAATTGGCTTGGTTGATAATATGTTCTCCAGGGTTTTGGCTCTGAGACTAAATCTATACCCAATAATGAATTTTTGGGTTTTTTATCTAATTGATAGTTGAGTGTTGGGATAATTGGTTCTCTTATTCTTCCTAATATTGCAGATATTGGTTCTGGCTCTTCTTGCCCTAATGGAAATTTCACATATTTCGATTTCCAGGGTTCAGGTTTTGGAGTTAGCGGTTCTATTTCTCCATATTTGAGATATTGCTTTACTCTTGTCTTAAATCCTGTAATATCTTCAGGAGGAAAAATACTAGCTGAAATGTAGGGTTCTGTGAATCGTCTCTTGGTACCAGTCATTCTCTCTGTGAAAGATAAAGCATTTTCTTCCCATGCAAATTGTGGGGGAGTTCCTGAATCAAGTAACTTGCTTCCAGTTTTAAGGCGATGAGCATCCCACTCTTTTTCTGCTTTTACCATTCTCTCATATATTGTTGGCTCTGAAGGAAGAGAACCTATAGGACTATGCCTATGGTTCTCTATATATTGACGACTTACTCCAAATAAAATATTATTACTAGAACTCCTTGCAGACCTCATGGTATCATAAAATTGTTGCGTACTCCCTGTAGGTCTAACCCCTAGAGATTCAAGTATTCCCATAAATAATTGATATATTTAAAGTATATAATTTTTTCGGTTTGGTTTTTGAGAGGAAATTTAAAATCTCTTTTAGTTATCTTTAAATAAGACTGAAAAAGATATTATTTTATCACAGATGCCTGTGTGGGACAATGGTACTCCGACGGTCTTGAGTTTATAAATAGAACAAGCAAACCGTTTTCCTTCGGGATTTCCCGGTTCGATTCCGGGCGCAGGCGTTTTAATCTAGGTGTGCTTTGCAATTATATAGCGTGTTCTTGGAGTTACTATCTGTAGATAATTCGAATATACTTATTCCAGAGTTATGTTGCGTTTCCATATTTTTTATGTCTTCATGACTTTGGTTATTTAAAACGGCAATTAGCGCTTTAATTGTAGCATTATGAGTTACCAAAAGTATAGTTTTATCGTTGTATTTTTGAGTTATTTCTTGTAAGAATGTTTTAGCACGATTATATAGCTCTTCCCTTGTCTCTGCATCTTGAGGCAATAGTGGTTTGTAGCCCTCTTTGAAACCTGCTTCTTCTCTACTTTTTCCTTCCCATGACCCGAAGAAAGTTTCTCTTAGATTTTTAGTAATTAAAATTGGAACTTTAAGATGATATTTTTTTATTTCTTTTAATGTTTCGATAGCCCTTGTAAGATCACTACAAAAAATATGGTTTATTGACTCATCTTTCAATCTTAATGCAAGTTTTTTTGCTTGTTCAATTCCTTTTTGAGATAATTTTCCAGGCAAATGGCCTTCAATAATTCCAGATGCGTTTCCTAATGTTTCTCCGTGCCTAACAATGATAAGTTTCATAGTATTCAATTAAATTAGAGGTTTAAAAAATTTTAGGAGAACATTTTGTTCCTAAAGATTTATATAGAGTAACTTTAATGTGAAAATATGAATATAGACTTTAGCGCATGCGCAACATTTAAGGGAGAGAATCAGAAACCTCTTTGGACTGAAAGATTAGTAAGATTTGGAAGATCTAGGCCTTCGATAGGCGAGATAGCTGAAACTGCGTTAAAGAGAGGTTTAAATGGAATCGTATTAAGATCTTTTTCACATCCAGAAGGAACTGATGATCGTTGGAATACTTACAAACAACAGATGGAAGGGCAAGGGAATTTTAATTATCTGGAAAATGGCATTGCATTATATCAATCTCCTAATTCTGGAAAGAAACTTGTTCTTATTCATGGTCAAGGATTAATGACTGATAAAGGAAGTATTCAAGTTCTTTTTGCTGATGGGATTGTTGGTGCAAGAAAGCCCAATTATTCTGCTAATTTTAGATATCTTGTTGATGTAGCAAGAGATAATGGACAAGACGTTTTAATAACTGCTTCAAGACCTTATGCCTGGGATTTAGATGTGTTAAAACATGTTGATGCAGTTGAAACATGGAATGGGATGGATTCTTTGGATAATAATACAAGAGCACGAGGAGTTGCTGACCAATTAGGTAAACCTGGAGTTTATGTATCTAATTCTAAATGCTTACCAGATTTAGGAAGTTCTTACACAACTTTAACAACATCTTGGACAAATTTTGAATCATCTGATATTGCTCATTGTATTCGTTTGGGACTTAGCTTACTTGGTAAAAATGGCATTGAAGGCAAGAGAGGAAAAAGTACATTTAGTAAATTGATTCAAGCATTAGCAGTTTTGGAAGTTAAAGTTACTGGTAATAAAGATTAAATATTAACTTCCGAAAAATCTTGAAAAGAAGCCTTTCTTCTTTTCTACATCTGGCATTATAGTTTCTATTCTTGCTGGGGGAGTCATTGAAGCAAGTCTCTGTGACTCAGTTGAATATTCTCTAGCCATTTCTTTTTCTGCCTGTGTAAATGCTTTGTCTACTTCTATTCTACTGTTGCCTTGATTTATCAAAGCCCATTTAAGAGAATCTTTATTATATCCTTTTTGCATATTCTTTTTTATGTAATTAACTGTGCTACTGATGTAAGTTTCGTCTTTCTTCATTAACTTTTTTAATTGTTCTGATATAAAAAGATTGTGTTGATTGTGTCTTACTATTTAATTACAATTGGCTTGTGTTTTTTGAAGAATTTTATGGCTTCTTTCAATTTTTGTTTTGATTCTGAGAATAAAGTTAATATTTTTTCACCTTCTTGAATATATTCTCCTATGTGCTTGTATAAGTAAACCCCTGCAGATTTATCTAGTGGGCAACCAGTTATTCTAGCCAGATAGTTTATATCTTTATTATCTATTTTTTTTATTACCCCATTATGCTTTGAGACCATTGTGTGATTAAATTTAGCTTCTTGGAGCCACGTTTTTGGATCTCCGCCTTGAGCATAAATTATTTCACAGAATTTTTTGTAAGCCAAACCAGAGTGAAGAAGTTCTCTTGCTTTTATAATTCCTTGACCTTTCTTGGCTTTTCCAACTAACTCTAAGATTGTTCCTGCCAGAAAAAGAGATTTATTTTCCAAGTCTTGGGGAGAGTTATCTTGTTTTAGAACTTTAAGAACGTCTTTCATTTCGAGAATTGGACCTATCCCGTGACCGATTGGTTCTTTTCCGTCTGTTAAAACTGTTTTAATTTTTAGCCCTAATTTCTTCCCTAAAGAAACGAATAACTGCCCTAGTTTCTCCCCTTGAGCTTTGGAAACTTTAGCTCCATCTCCGAAAGGAATGTCTATTAATACGTGAGTGCTTCCTACTGAAACTTTTTTTGCTAATATAGATGCTAGAAGCTGAGATTCTGGGTCTACGCGCAATAATTTTTCTACCCTTATTAGTTTGTCATCTGCTGGAGCGAGACCTAAAGAACCACCCCACACTAAACATGCTCCAGTTTTGTGAACTACTTTTTTTAGTTGTGAAACTGATAAACTTACTGGAGAAATTGATTCAACTGTGTCCGCCGTTCCTGCTGCTGAAGTAATTGCTCTTGAAGAGGTCTTAGGCATTATGACTCCTGCCGATGCACATATTGAAACTACTATCGGAGTTGTGCGATTTCCTGCTATTCCTCCTATGCTGTGTTTGTCTGCAACTATTTTATATGGCCAAGATATACGAGTTCCTGTTTTTACTATGGCATTTATCAAATAAATTATTTCTTTTATTGAAGACTTGCAGTGAACCATGCCCGATATAAAATAAGCTATTTCTGCTTCAGTTAGGAGATTGTTTACAATATCACTCATGATTTTCTCTAAGTCTTTTTCTGAATACTCGTTACACTTAATTTGATTTTGCAAAATTGAAGAACTCTCTGCTATTTCTGAAGGAAAAACTTTGATATATCTTTTATTATGTCCCTTGAGAGCTGCGTCTAGCTCTTCAGATATCGCTACTTCGCCTTTTTTAATAAATCCTTTTACTAGGTCTACTACTGCAACTAAAGAATCTCCATTTTTTTTAATTATAACTCTGTCTCCTGTATGAACACCCATTTTATTTGCAGAAGATTCGTGTAAAAATATTACTGGTTTGCCTGTAGATATTTTTAAGATATGTAACCTTAGACGCATAATTACGAAAAGTTAAATCTCTTTAAAATCATTCCGCTGGTGAAAACATATCTGAAAGAGTGCCATCTTTGTAAGATTTAAGGAATAATATAAGATAAGCTAAGATAAGAGGTCCTAAGATTAAACCTAAGATATTAAACACAAATAATCCTCCTATCATTCCCACTAGAACAACTACGGATGAAATTCCAGTTTTACGAGACACGATGTAAGGTCTAAGGATGTTATCTATTGTTGAAACAAAGAACAGACAATAGACTGTGAAAGCTATAGCAAACCCTACTTTGCCACTAACAAACATTCCGATGACTACTGGGACCCAAATGAACCATGGACCTATCATTGGAAGCATAGATGCAAAAGTGCCGAATATTGTAAGAACTAGTGCTTTAGGAACTCCAAATATTAATAAGCCTAATCCTAATGCAAGACCTTGAATTATTCCTACAATAATATAACCGTAAATAATAGATGAGGTGATGTCTTTAAATCTTGTCACTAAAATCGTTTCTTTATCTTTTCTGAAAGGAGAAATGCCTGAAACAAACTCTTTTAGACTTTCTTGGTCACGCAATGCGAAAAAGAATACAAATAAAACTACGGCTAAGTTTAGAATTAAAGTTGGTAAATTTTGGAGCATACCTATGAGATAGCTGAATATTGAAGAAGCCATATTTCCCGTAAATTGAATTATTACAGTAGTTAATTTTTCTTGGAAATCAGGTTGAAATGAAGGGAATATGTTTTTAACAACTGCCGAAAAATCTATATTCTGGCTCATGTTAAATAAATCAAATATCTGCTGGACTATTACGGGAATAATAAACCAAAGAGGAAGCAAGATAATCACAAAAACGAGAACACACATTAAAATAGCTGCTGTATTTCTCTCCCGAATTGTTCTATAGGCGATTTTGTATATTGGAGAAAAGATATATGCTAGAATTAGTCCTCCGAAGATTGACATGACTATGGGCTTTATTATCATAAAAGCTGCAATTCCTAACATCAACAATATTACCGATACAAAAATTCTTCGGATATCTTTATTTGATAGAGTCATTATTTCCCGACGAGTTTCGAATATATAAAGTTTGGCAAGACTTCTGATTGAATTGCACAGTTAGAATTTGACATATTTATAAAGCATGTTTTACAATATAAGAGATGGATTTTTTTATTCGCAAGCTATGTTTCGGAGAGACCGATAATTTAACACATTTGCAATTTGAAAAGTATAGTCGTGGATTATTTGTAGATAAGGCTATTGTCCAAGCAAAATTCTCTAAAGAAATTTATTCTTTTGTGACGACTAGTGAATATGCTGGGGATTTTGTAAGGGCTTGTGCGGAGGAGCTTGGTCCTATTAAGACTAAAGTTGAAGGAGTAATAATTTCTACAAAAGTATTGCCATTAAATATTCAACATCATAGTATAAGTCAGTTTATGGGGGTTAAGAAGTATTCAATTTCAGGAGAGTACACAGGTGATGAAATTATTTCTATTTGTAATTCTGTTCCTCGAGCTTTTGTTGCACTGTCTTTTTCCACTGGCAAGAGTGAATTGAAGATAAAACCTAAGGCACCTAAGTCTGCTAAACCGGGAAACGACTCAAAAGATGGACCCAAAGTAGATTTTTGTAAATTGAAGACAACAAATCCTGAATTTGCTAGAAAATTATTTTTTGATATTTCTGAGTTTAAAAAGGCCGAAGTTAGACATGATTTTGATATCAAAGATATTGAGATTCCTGCTGATGAAAAAGACCCTGTAAAGATGCGTGAGAGAGCTATTCGTAAGGGCGTTCTTGTTCGTAAAATTAATATTGATGGTGTGGTTCAAAGAAAAGAGTTTAATTTTTCTGCTTGACTAAATATTTAAATAGTTCTTTGAGATTTTTGTAAGAGAGGTTTTTATGAATGTTAAAAATATATTGGCTGTAAATAGAGTTTTTCTTGGACTGCCTATGCTTGTTCCAGGATTGACTAAGTTGTTTGTGTTTACACCTAGTGGCGTTGTAGAAAATGTTACTGAAAAAATAGTATTGTTTTCTTGGGCATCTAGTTTCTGGGCATGAGTTTTAATTCTATCCGAGATTGTATTCGGTATAGTGATTTTAGCTAGCTGGAAGCTTAAGTATACAGTGTGGCCACCAATTGTAATAATGTTGGTTGCTGCATTTACTATGTATTGGGGTAACTGGTCTTCGTTTATAATGTATCTTGTTGTTGCGTCGAATTATTTGATGCTTAGTTATAAATCTAGATAAGAAGTAGTTTTTTGTTTTTGATTGTTTTTTTGAAATAAAGTTTAAACAAAGTTGCTTGATGCAACATGCTTAAACTTTGCAGAAAAGATTGAGCAAAGTTTAAATACTCTCAATTTTGATTTGTGTTGTAGAAATTGAACGAATGCCTATGGGTTGCTAACCATACGACATTTAAATTTGGAGAGTTGCACCATAAACAAAATGGAATATGAAAATATCAAGACCGCGTTATGGAAGCTTGCAGTTTTGGCCTCGCAAAAGGGCTGAACGTTTTTTACCTAGTGTGAACTGGGACGCAATTAAAGGTGATGGACTTTTAGGATTTATTGCTTATAAAGTTGGAATGGCTACGGCTACAGTAAAAGACTCTACTCCTAAATCCATGACTCCTGGAAAGAAGCTTGCTGTGCCAGTTACTTTTGTTGAAGTACCTCCTGTCAAGATTTATTCAGTTAGATTTTATAAAAATGGAAAAGTTATGACTGAAGTTGTGGTTTCTAATGATAAGGAGCTTAAGAGAATTGTAAAAATTATGAAGACTCCGTTTATGGCTAGCTCTTTGGATGAAGTAAAAGACTTTGATGATATTAGAGTAATAATTTATTCTGTTCCTAAAGGCACTAATGTTAAGAAAACACCTGATATAATTGAAGTAGGCATTGGCGGAAAAGACAAACTTTCTTTTGTAAAAAATCATATTGGAAAAGATATTTTGTTTACAGATGTATTTAAAGTAGATTTAGTTGACGTTCGCGGATTGACAAAGGGTAAGGGACTTTCTGGACCGGTTGCTCGTTTTGGAATTAGTTTAAGACAACACAAATCTGAAAAAGGAAGACGCGGACCTGGAAGCTTGGGACCATGGCATCCTGCAAGAGTTATTTTCAGAGTCCCTATTTCAGGACAGCTGGGAATGTTTACCAGAGTGCATTATAATCTTAAGATATTGGGTTCTAATGTTACAATGAAAAGTAAACTTGGAGAATTGAAACCTTTCAAGAATTATGGTAATGTTAAAACAAATTATTTGATTTTAAATGGTAGTGTGCAAGGCCCTGCTAAAAGACAAATTCTTTTGACTTCTCCTTTAAGACCAAGTTTGAAACAGACCCGTAAGAAGCTAGAATTGCTTGAGGTTCACAGATGAAGGTTGCAGTTTACGACGTTAATGGAGAAAAGAAATCTGAAATTAACTTGCCTAGTGTTTTTGACAATCGTATTCGTGAAGATATTGTATTAAAATATTATGAAGCAGATAAAGAATATCATCCCCATAGCCCCTCTCCGTATGCTGGAAGAAAACATTCTGCTTCAGGAACAATAAGTCATAGAAGACATGAATGGAAAGGACATTATGGAAAAGGAATTTCTCGTGCTCCTAGAAAAGCAATGTGGAGAAGAGGAACACAGTTTTACTGGGTCGGAGCAGAAATAAACGCTGCTCGTGGTGGAAGAGCAGTTCACGCACCTAAAATTAGATATAAATCTGTTAAGGTTAATATTAAAGAAAAGACTCTTGCTATGCACTCTGCTTTTGCAGCTACGGCTAAAAGTGAATTTATTTCAAAAAGATATTCAAGGCTTAGAAATGTCAAAACTGAATTTCCAATAATTCTTTCGTCTCCCATAAATAATTTGAAAACTAAACAGTTGCTTGAAATTTTACGTAAAGTGTTGGGAGATAATTATGCTGTTGCGCTTCAAGAAAAAACTGTTCGTGCTGGAAAAGGTAAAATGAGAGGAAATATGTACAAATCGAGTGCAGGGTTGTTGTTTGTTAAGAGTCCGAGCGAAAAATTATCTTTGAAAGGAATTGACGTTCGTTCTACTAATGAATTAGAAATTGCAGACTTGTATCCTCTTGGACGTCTCACTTTATATACTGAGCAAGCACTCAAGGAGCTAAAATGATGAAAATTTTAACTAACTTCAAAAAATTTCCAACAACAGAAACTTGTCTGATGAAAGTTTCTGAGTATTTCATCTCCACTAGCTCGCCTTCGCTCACAACAGGAAGAGGAGCTGAAATAAAATGTTAACGCCTGTAACCTCTGAAAAAGCAGTTAAGCTAATTGATTTAGAGAATACTTTATTGTTTGAAACTGATAGAAATATGACTAGGACAGAAATATCTTTAGAGGTTACCAAATTATTTGGGGTTAAAGTTGCTAAGGTGCGTACTTTAATTCGCAATAATAAGAAGTTTGCTTATGTTAAATTAAATAAAGAAAATCCTGCAATCGATGTTGCAACGAAGTTGGGAATGATATAATGGTACAACAACAAGAATTTGTGTTTGATAGAAATAGGCTTTATCATATTGGACAAGAAAATAGATTGTTTTATCTTGGAGATGGAGATGAAGAACATAAATTTGCAATGTTTGACATTCCCCCAAGGGAAATAACTACTGATGAAGAAAGAAGAGTAATTGGATTAAAGTTTGGTTCTTTTAGGATTGTTAGCGATTTATTATATCCTACAAGAGAAGATTATTTAAGAGTAGAAATGAGAAGATTGTGTTCATTGGAGATTGTCGAATATAATGAGGCTTGTAGAAAAATTATGAAAATTTATGAACAATTAAAAGGAGCTCGAACGAATTAAATGGGTAAGAGAATAATTTCACAGGCAAGAGGTAAGGGAAGTTTATCATACCAAGCAAGAAAACAAGCATTCATTTATAGAATAGGATATCCAATTGTATCTGGTAAGGCTGAAGTTCTAAAGATTTTCCACTCTGCTGCTCATTCTGCCCCATTAGTAAAACTAAAAATAGGAAAAAGTATTTTCTTCAATCCTGCTTTTGATGGAATAATTAAAGGTCAGAGCGTTACTCTTGGAGGTGAAGAATGCGCTTCTGGAAATGTTCTTTCTTTGAAGAACATATCCGTTTCTACTAGAATTTTCAATGTAGAATGCAATCCTGGAGATGGTGGTAAAATGATACGCACTTCTGGAAGTAGTGCTCAACTATATAAGAGATATGATGATGGAAAAATAGGAATATTAATGCCTGATAGACATGAAATTAAACTTGATGGGGACTGTCGTGCAACTATCGGAGTTATTGCTGGAGGGGGTCGTAAACAGAAACCTATGATGAAGGCAGGAGTTCACCATTACAAAGCTAAAGCTAGAAACAAATTATGGCCTAGAACTTCTGCTGTTGGAACTAACGCGGTTGATCATCCATTCGGTTCTGGGCGTGGAAAGAGAATTAAATCTAAAACGGCTAAGAGAAACGCTCCTCCTGGAAGACGTGTTGGTCACATAAGTCCAAGTAGAACAGGAAGGAAGAAGAGATAAAATGGCTGGCGAAGTTATTAGAATGCGTGAGAGAAAATTCTGTGGGATGAATCTTGAACAATTGAAGGCCTTTTCAATTAAAGAGTTGGCTAATTACCTCCCTGCTAGAAGTAGACGTTCATTGTTAAGACATCCTGAAGTTGTTGAAAGATTTTTGAAATCTGCCGAAGATAAAATTTCTAGAAAAAAGAAAATAAGAACCCATTTACGTGATTTGGTTGTCGTGCCAAGAATGGTTGGAATGAATATTCAAATTTACAACGGAAAGAGTTTTGAGCAAATGCCTATTGAAATAGAGATGATTGGACATAGATTGGGAGAATTTGCATTAACAAGACAGAAAGTAAATCACTCTGCTGCTGGAATTGGAGCAACTCGTGGAAGTAAGGCGGCTAAGAAGTAAAATGGAAAATAATAACAAATTAAAAAATAAGAAGGATTCACCTATTGTAGCTGGGCATATACAGGACTCAAGTAAAACTGTTCCTCATGAAGCTCATAAAGATCATGTTCACTCTGAAAGCAAGACGACAGAAACCGCACATACACACGAACATTCACAACATGAGAAAACTCATGAACATCATCAAGATAATTTAAAAGACAAGAAGGAAGAAGTAAAAGAAACTCCAAAAGCGATAAAAATAATAAAACCCAAGGTAAAAAAAGATGTTGCAATTGTAAGAGCACCTAGTGTTCACATGTCTAAAAGACATGGGATGTATATTTGTTCATTTATTAAGGGCAAAAGCATAGATGATGCAATGAAAGATTTAGAGAAAGTAATATTAATCAAGAAAGCTGTTCCATTTAAGGGAGAAATTCCTCATCGCAAAGGGAAAGGAATGATGTCTGGCCGTTATCCTGTGGCTGCTTCTAAAATATTTATTTCTATTCTTAAAACTTTAAAAGGCAACGTTATGTTTAATGATATGAACTTAGAAAAAACAAGAATATATTCGGCTTATACTAACTGGGCATCAAGACCTCAAAGAAGGGGTGGACAGAAAGGTAAGAGAGCTTCTGTTTTTATTGAAGCTAAGGAGTTAAATAAATAAAATGGAAGAAAAAAAATTCGTAAAATTTAAACAAGATGAGCTTGGAATTAAAGAATATATAAAGAATTCACTTGGTAAAGGACGTATAAGTGATGTTTCTATCGAGTATACTCCGATTGGGGAAAAAATAATCATTGCAACAAATAGACCCGGATTAGTAATTGGAAGAAAGGGTGAAAAGATAGAAGAATTGACATATATTTTAAGAAAGAGATTTAATTTAGATAACCCTCATATAGATATTAAAGAGATTACTAATGAAGCACTTGATGCTCAACTTGTTGCAGATTCGATTGCAATTCAAATTGAACGTAAGGGTTCTTTAAAGTTTAAGGTTATTGCTTATAAAACACTTGAAAGCATTATGAGGTCGGGAGCGTTGGGCGCTGAACTTGCACTTTCTGGAAAATTACCTAGTGAACGTGCAAAGACGTGGAGATTTACGAAAGGTTATTTGAAGAAGACTGGAGACCCTTCTAAAGTTGTAAATAAGGCCATAGCTCAAGCTAAGACCCCTATGGGAGTTGTAGGAATCAAAGTTAGCATATTACCTCCTGATGCTCATATTCATGATTTAATTAAAGTAAATGATTTCATGTTACAGAACATAAGACAAAATGAAATTAATCGGCAAGATGAAATAGATAGATTAAAGATTATTCCGATTAAGAAAAAATCTAAAAAGAGAGGAGAAATTAAATAATGGGAATACTAAAGTCAAAGGATGTTGCTAAAATGGATTCCAAAACTCGCACTGATAGGCTGAAAGATTTGAGAATGGAATTTATCAGATCCAAAGTAGGTACACAGAAGGCAACTGCAAAAACCAAAGAGATTAAAAGGGCAATTGCGCGAATACACACGTTCAACGTTGCTGACCTTAAGGTCAAACAGGTTGGGAAGAAACAATAAATATGGAAATAGATCCAAGAACAGGGTTACCGGTTACGGCGATTGCTTGGGAAGATTTATCCAAAGGGGAACAGAAGATAAAGATAGCGACTGAAAAACGTCGTTATGGCAAGGTTACAACCCTTGTCTCTGGTTTCGACAAGAGCATTGATTTGAAAGCGACAGCGAAATCTTTGAAAGAAGGACTTGCCTGTGGAGGAACTATCCGCAATCAAACGATAGAATTACAAGGAGACCACAAGAAACATGTGAGACTGATTTTAGTTAAAATCGGCTTTTCAGATGAATCTATTGAAGAGTAAAAATGACAGAAAAAAATAAAGCGAAAAACAAGAATGAATTGAAATTTGTAGTTGGGACTAGAGGAAGAACTTTTGAAGGGACTGTTGTTAAAAAGTTTGACCGAAGAGCAGTAGTTGAATTTGATAGGACTGTTAAAATTGCAAAGTATGAAAGATTTATGAGAAAGACAACAAGAATTCATTCAAGAATTCCTGACGGTTTGGAAGTAAATGTTGGAGATTATGTTAAAGTTCAGGAATGCAGACCCTTGAGTAAGATGATTCATTCTATCGTTATCGAAGTTATTAGGCACGCACCTGTAATGGAGGCTAAGGCAAAATGAATAACCGAGCAACCAGTTTGGAAGGAACCCTTTCTATACCCAGAGTTAAGAAAATGCTTGATGATGCTGTGGATTTACTTAGTTTTCTTCCAAAAACTAGAGATAATAAACGCAATACAGTCATAGCTGTTATCTTGGTGCCGGTCATCTATAGACTGGCTTCAGACATAATTGCTAGAAGTGGAAAATCAGAAAGATATCAGAATTATTTAGCAAAAAAAAGAGAAGAAATTAAGACTATAACTAGTTATGGAGGTTTCGTATAAAATGAAAGCATTATCTGCACGCCCAACGAGGGGTCTTAATATTGGAAGCGTTTGTGTTGCAAGTGATAATAGTGGCGCTCGATTAGTTAGAATTGTTGGAGTTAAAAAAGGAAAATCTGGAAAGGGAACTCAACAATATGCTAAAATTGCAGATTTTGTTAAAGTTTCTGTTCGTGCTGGAAAACCAGATATGAAAGGTCAGGTTTTTGATGCAATAATTATTCGTCAACGCAAGAGTTATAAAAGAAATACTGGCGAGAGAGTTATGTTTGAAGACAACGCAGTTTGTTTGTTAAAGGATGAAAAAGGAAACCCTAAAGGCACATTCATTAAAGGACCAATATCTAAGGAAGTATTTGAAAGGTGGAAGGCAGTTGCTAAGATTGCCCAATTTGTATTATGACGACTAGAGAAATGGAAGATTTAGAAGGAATTGTTGGAGGAACAGTTTATTCTAATTTGAATATAGATATTACAGGTTTTCTTAATGAACATGTTAGATTTACATTGGAAAAGGATGGAACTAGGAAATGTGTTGTATTAACTGGAAAATATATTCCTCCGATACAAAATGGGTTGTATGCTGAAGTAAAGGCTATTAGAACAAAATTTCCTGGTCAAGACCGAGATACTTTTTTAGCCAAATATTTATGGTTAAAACATTCTAAACAAGAAAAGGAGCTATTTGAGTATTGTGATTTAACATGAAAACTTTATTTAACACATCATGGAAGGCAAGCCGACAGCCCAGAAAACAACGCAAATACAGACATGAAGCTCCCTTACACATAAGGCATAGGTTTTTAAGTGCACCTTTATCAAAAGAATTGCGCAAGAAATATGGTATGCGTAGTTTACCTGTGAGAAAAGACGACGAAGTCGTCGTTATGCGCGGAACATTTGCGAAAAAGAAAGGAAAAGTTCTTAAAGTGAATGTTAAAACGAGCAAAGTCGCTGTTGAAGGGATTACTCGAAAAAAAGCTGACGGCACAAAATTAAATGTGCATTTAGACCCGAGTAAAATTCAGATAGTCGCGTTGAAGCTCGATGACTTGCGACGCATTACGCAAAAGCGTAAGGACGGCGAGTCGAAGAAATCGGAGGAAAAAACCAATGCACCAGACAAGAAATGAAGTTATAAGAGCCTTACCTCTTCCAAGAAAGGGGACTAAATATGTGGCTTGTGCCTTGCGCCATAATTCTAGTTGTGTTTCTGTTGTAGTTGCGATTAGAGATATGTTAAAGCTTGCAAACACAAGTAATGAGGTTAAGGGAATGGTTCATAATAAGGCTCTAAAAATTAATGGTAAACCTGCTAAGGATTTGCATGACCCAATCAATTTATTTTCTATTTTCAATGCCGATAAAACTTATAAGTTAAATATTTTGCCAACTGGAAGATTTGTTTTTGAAGAGACTAAAGATAATACTAAAACGTTAAAAATTGTTTCAAAGACTGCAGTAAATAAAGATAGCTTTCAATACGGATTACATGATGGAACAAATATTGCAAGTAAACAAAAGTTCTCTGTTGGAGATACTTTAAAATTGAATTTTGAAAATAAAATAATTGAACATATCACTTTTGAAAAGGGAAAGAAGGTTTTTGCATTTTCTGGAAGCAACATAGGAAAAATTGGAAGAGTGGAATCTGTAAATGATAATAAAGTTACTGTTAAATTTGAAAAGGCAGGTATTGTGCTCAATAACGCACAACTTATCGCAATATGAGCATTAATATTATGAGGGCTCCTAAGATTGCAAGGGTCGTGTTAAGCGCAGGAGCAGTTGATAAAGATCTTGAAAAAGCTAAGAAACTTATTGAGTTGATAAGTGAAAAGAAAGCTCAAATTACTAAATCTGGAGCCAGAACAAGAATTCCTGCTTTCGGTGTAAGACCTAAGATGGAGCTTGGCACCAGTGTAACCCTTAGAGATGAAGACGCTATAGAAGTTCTTAGAAAACTTTTAGGGGCTATTGATAATCGACTTAAAGTAACGCAGATAGATAAGAATAACTTCTCATTTGGAATTCCTGAATATATAAATATCCCAGGTATGAAGTATGTTCGTGAAATAGGGATTAGGGGATTTAATGTGACTGTGGTTTTTGAACGTCCTGGAGTGAGAGTTAAGAAACGTAAAATAAAACCTGGAGCAATTCCTACTAAGCAACATGTTTCTCCAGAAGAGATTATAGATTATATGAAAAAAACATTTAAAACTGAGGTGACAGAATGAAAGATGTATCTTCAAAAATAGAAACTGTGAAATGCGTTGAAGCCAATGAGACAGATTTGTCTGCAATATTTGAATTTTCATCACAAGAAACATTTGGATTAATAACTAAAATTAATGGTTCAAATGTAAGAATAATGTTTAGAGAGCTAGATGGAAGGATAAGGGTAATAAATCCTCTTAGACATGAATTTGCTGTTGAGGGAAGGGAATGTATTTTAGGAGTAGGAGTAAATGGAGTTGTTTATGAAAAAAATGATAAGAGATTTGGAAGTTACAATTATTTGCTAACGGGAGCTGGACTATGACCGCAAGCGATTGGAACAAAGTATTAAAGCAGTTGAAGAATAAACCAGTTATAGCCAAGAAATTCTTAAAGTTTAATAAGCCTAAAGATAGAAAAACGGGGATTGCTGCGCAGAAATGCAAACGTTGCGGACGTTTTGGAGCACATCTTAATCAATACGACTTACATTTATGCAGACATTGTTTCCGAGAAATTGCGGAGGAAATCGGATTTAAAAAATACAATTAACATGAGTCAAGATATTGTTTCAGACGGTTTAAATCGAATAATGAACGCTAAACTTGCTAGCCAGGACAGCATTACATTAAGATATCATTCAAAATTCCTTCAGAATATTTTAGCTATTGGAAAATTGAAAGGATATATCTCAGAGTACTCTGTAACTCTAAAAGGATTATTTGTGGGTTTTGGTAAATTAAATAAGTGTAAAGCAGTTAAACCTCGATATATTGTTAAAGTAAAAGATATAGACAAATATATTCGAAGATATCTTCCTGCGAGGGGAATGGGTGTGTTAATTATCTCAACAAGTAAAGGATTGGTTACTCATCAAACTGCTTTAGATAAAAACCTTGGAGGAAGTATAATCGCATACTTTTACTAATATGAAACAAGTTTATGAAACCAGCGTTGCAATTCCAGACGGGATTAAATGTAAGTTTTCTGGTATTTTACTTGAATGTTCAAAAGGAAATACTCAACTATCTAAGATTTTTGAAACCCCTGGATTGATATTATCTATTGATGAGAAAGAAATATTGATTAAATGTAATAAATCTAATAGAAAGAGTCTTGCAAACGCACATTCTTATGTATCACACATAAAAAATATGTTTCAAGGATTAAAAGAAAGATTTGTATACGAAATGGAAATATGCAATGTACACTTTCCGATGACTGTAAAGATTGAAAAGGATAAAATTGTAATTACTAATTTCCTTGGTGAGAAAGTTCCTAGAAGTGCTAATATTTTACCAGGTGTGGAAGTTAAGATTGAAGGAAATAAAATAAAAGTTTCGAGCGCCGATGTTGAAAAGGCTGGGCAAACTGCCGCTAATATTGAGAAAGCTTCTGCAGTAACAAATAAAGATAGACGTATTTTTCAAGATGGTTGTTTTATAACTAAGAAACCGGGGGTCAATATATGAAAATTTTACAAAAATTTCCAACAACAGAAACTTTCATCAGACAAGTTTCTGAGTATTTCATCTCCACTAGCTCGCCTTCGCTCACAACAGGAAGAGGAGCTGAAATATGAAAAAGTTCGTAAGAAGAAGCACATTGAAATTCAGCAGAATGGGTCGCAATAGGCCTAAATTACAGAGGTGGAGAAGAGCAGTCGGAAGACATAGTAAGATACGTAAAAATAGATTTGGTTATACTAAATCTCCTCGCATCGGATTTAAATGTGATAAGAGAGAATCTGGAAAAATTAAAGGTAAGATTCCTTTAATGATTAGCTCTATGTCTGATTTTAATTCCGTGAAGAAAGAGAATATTGTAATAATTGCACGAACCATAGGGGCTAAGAAAAAAATAGAATTTATCAAAAAGGCTCGTGATTTGAATCTACAAATTCTAAATGTGAAGAGTGCTGGAGGCGAAAATGGATTTAAGTAAAAAAAGAGCCCTTGTTGCTAGAACTCTTGAAATAGGAATAGGAAGAGTTATGTTTAATGTAAGTCGTATTGATGAAATAAAAAAAGCCATTACTAAACAAGATGTACGAGATTTAGTAGCGAATAAGTCTATATTTATCAGAGAAATAAAGGGTAGAAAAGTTAATACAGTTAGAAAAAGAAGAAGAGCTGGAAGTATCCGTATGCGTCCTAATTCTCGTAAGAGAGATTATATCATATTGACGAGAAAACTGAGGGCATATATTTCTGAAATAAGAAAGCATGGTTCAATAAATAATGAAGAATTTACTAAGATACGAAAGGGAATAAGAAGTAAGATATTCAAAAATAGGGCACATTTAAAAGAGCATATTCAAGTTATGCATAAGGGAGTTAAATAAAATGCAAGTAAAAAAAATTGATATTTTTAGACTTTCATTTTCTTTTGGAGGAATAAAATGAAAGGAATTCAACGCACCGTTAGAAAAAGAAGACTTGAAGGAAGGACAGACTATAAAGCTAGATTATATCTCCTTAAATCTGGAAAGCCTAGGGTAATATTTAGAAAAACAAATCGATATTTGCTTGCGCAGATTGTTGTCTCAGAAATTGCACAGGATAAAGTTTTAGTCAATGTAAGCACTAAAGATTTAATCCAATATGGTTGGCCTGAAAAATTAAGTGGAAGTTTGAAGAGTCTTCCTGCTGCATACTTAATGGGATATTTGCTTGTTAAAAAGTCTAAAAACATTAAGGAAGGAGTTTTGGATATAGGTCTTTTGACTCATGTTCCTAAATCAAGAATATATGCTTTTGTTAAGGGATTGAAAGATGCAGGTTTTGATATCCCTTGTAACGACGACGTTCTGCCCGGAGAAGATTTAATTAATAAAAAGCAAGAGACGGCAAAACTTATTAATCAATTAAAGGAGAAAATTATTTGACGATGGAACAACCAATTGTGGAAGATAAGGAAGAAGTTGGAATAACTTTAGATATTCCAGTAAGTGAAGAGGCGTTAATCATTGAAGAAATTAAAGAAAAACAAACTCCAGTTCATGTATGGAGTCCTAAAACTCAAATTGGGCGCGAAGTTAAAAGTGGAAAAATCAAGAGTATAGATGAGATTCTTTTGAGCAGAAAAAGAATTTTAGAACCTGAAATTGTAGACAGCTTAATTACTTTAGAAAAGGACCTTATGCTTATTGGACAATCTAAAGGTAAATTTGGCGGAGGTAAGAGGCGAGCTTGGAGACAGACACAGAAAAAGACAATGGAAGGAAATGTTCTTACTTTCTCTTCGATGGCTGTGGTTGGAGATAGAAATGGTCATGTTGGTCTGGGTTTGGGTAAATCTAAAGAAACATTGCCATCAAGGGAAAAAGCAGTAAGACTTGCAAAGCTGAATATAATTATAGTTAATAGAGGATGTGGTCATTTTGACTGTTCTTGTTCCGAACCCCATAGTATTTCTCATGTCGTTGAAGGTAAATGTGGTAGCGTAGTCATAAGATTGATACCTGCACCCCAAGGAACTGGTTTAGTGATTGGAGACGAGTGTAAAAAGATTTTGAGACTCGCGGGAATTAGAGACATATACTCTTATACTAAAGGATACGGACGTTCAACAATAAATTCTGCAACTGCGTGCATGGAAGCGTTGAAGAAAACTGGAGGACTATTATGATTGTAGTAATACGAATTTCCGGAATGGTTGATGTGCCTGAAAAAGTGGCTCATACTTTAGACCATATTAGATTGAGGAGAAAGTTTTCTGCTATTTTAATGCCTGAAACTATTGAAACTACTAAAATATTATTTAGAGTTCGTAGCTTCGTGGCTTTTGGAAAAATAAGCGATGAGATGCTTTCTAAACTTATTTCATTACGTGGAGAGTCTTTAAAAAAAATAAAAATTGATTCAAATGTCATTGTAAGGGGTCTTGAGAAAAAATCTCTTCGAGAGTTAGGTCTGAAACCTTTCTTTAGATTACACCCTCCAAGAAAAGGCATAGAAAGCAAAAAACATTTCGGAGTTGGAAAGGGAGTATTAGGGGATAATAAAGAGCATATTAACTTATTATTGGAGAGGATGTTATGAGTAAATTAAAAACAGCTTGGGCTTGTGAATGCGGTTCTATCGCTTATGGTAAACTGCCTCCGGAAGAATGTATTCGTTGCAGTGCTTCTGATTGCTTTATTGAAGCTGATGAAGAGCGGTTTGAATCTCTTGCTGATGAAAACTTAATAGAAGAAATTCGCGCTAAAGATTGGGGAGAGGACTAATGGCTTTGAGAGTAAAGAGACGCAGAAAATCACGCAGGTTCAGAGGAAGTCATACTCACGGTCGCGGTTTTAAAAAGAAAGCTCGTGGAAGCGGTCACCGTGGCGGAGTAGGAATGGCTGGAACTGGAAAGAGAGGAGACCAGAGAAAATCAATGATTTTGAAGAATACACTCCCTGAATATTTTGGTAAACGTCAAACAAGAATGACTTATGGAAATAGACATAAACTGAAAACATTAAATCTTGATAGATTGTCATTCAATAAAGTTAAAGACAATGCAGATTATTCAAATTATAAAGTTGTAGGAAGTTTAACTATGCCTGTAAAATTGCACATTACTGCTGGCGCTGCAAGTGAAAGCGCAATTAAGTCAGTCGAGAAGCATGGTGGCGAGATAACTGTTAAAGATAAATGAGATTATTCTTATTTCTTGAATCACAATAATGTTTATAATA
>ERZ1292629.1796-Hain-H43-01um-R1-1796-length-19826-cov-8_pt1 | contig 19826 bp, 27 predicted proteins | sample MGYA00564399_ERZ1292629 | MGnify/ENA primary metagenome ERZ1292629 (study PRJEB36523, sample SAMEA6512636) | groundwater metagenome | collected 2019-01-08 | study: AquaDiva: Metagenomics assemblies of 32 groundwater samples | reverse complement strand
ACTGAATTGAGAAGGCGCAGAAATGAACAGGATTGCTGACCCAAAGGGACAATCCAAATATAACTAACGTAATCCTCTCGGATTACGAATCCGACCGGGGCAACCGCGCAGACTTCGAGCGGAACTTCCGCATCTGGACCCGCCTCTACGAAGGCGTCGTCTCCAAGAAGTCCTTCCCCTTCGAGGACTCCTCCAACCTCCACGTCCCCATGGTGGGGTGGACCGTCGATGCGATCCATTCCCGTCTCCAGAACCCCCTTTTCGTCATCGATGAGATCCTCCATATCAAGCCCCGCCCGGACGGCTGGATGCAGAGCGCCGACCAGGCTAAAGCGGTATCGGCCTTCCTCAACTGGCAGTTCGATACTCAACTCGACTTTTTCAATCTCCTCGACGAAGCCACACCTCGCGCAATCCTCTATGGCTCATGGTTCGTGAAGATACGGCCCACCAGACGGGCCAACCGGATCAAGCGTCGGGTCATGAACCCGGACGGGTCTTCCACTTTCGAGCCAGACTGGGATGTGATCTATGAGGGGCCGGAGTTGATCTCGGCCTCCCCGTGGGATATCGTGTTGCCATCCGACTCCCCCTCGCTCGCCCAGGCGGATCACATCATTCATCGAGTATGGCTCTCTCTCGGGGAACTGAGACAACGAGAATCCTTGGGAGTTTACTTCGATGTCTCGAATCACTGGGAACAGATTCGCTCCTCATCTCGCTACCGGAGAGAACTATCGGAGGATGAGAAGGATACCAAAATAGACTTTGAGGCTTCCCAGGGGCGCAGAACCTGGGTAGAAGCCTTCGAGTGCTATTACCAGTACGACCTGGATGACGATGGAATAGCCGAGGAATGGATATTTACCGTTCTCAAGGATTCCAAGATCATCATAAGGGCAACGGAGTTGATCGATGTGTTCCCCTCCGGGCAACGCCCTTTCGAGCAGTTCATCTACAAGCCCGCCATTCGTGGACCTTACGGAAAGGGCATCGGTCAAGAACTGGACGACCTCAACACTGAGGTCAACGCGATCTTCAATCAGATGACCGATGCAGGAACCCTAACCCTGGCGCCCGCAGTTCTATCCCGCTCCAATTCTGCGGCAAGTGTCAAACTGAAGCGTCATGGCGGTATCTATCCGGGAATCCATATCGAGACCGAAGACCCTGCCGGCGATGCCAGGCTCCTGGATTTCAATCCCAACCTGAGTTTTGGGGTAACTGACGTCCAATTCCTCCTTGGGTTTGCCGAAAAAATCACCGGGGTGAGTGACCTTCAGCTCGGCCGTACTCCTGACCGGGCCGGACCCAGGACGTATGGTCAACAACTGATGCTCCAGGAGGGTTCCAACGAATCCCTGGAGACAGTCGGCCACCGTTACAAGAACACCATTTCCAATATCGCCGAGCAGGTGCATAACCTGAATCGGGCCTACATGCCCCCGACTGTTTTCTATCGAGTGACCGGAGAGGACGGAAAGGATGTGTTAGGCCAAATCAGTGCTCAGGAGATGCAGGGGCAATACGACTTCAGTATCAAGGCGGTCTCACCCTCCCGCAACCTGATGACCGAACGACAGAACAAGCTCCAGGCGCTCCAATTCATCCTGCCGATGATCGACCGGGCCCGGGTGGACCCCGGGATCTACCGGGTGGTGAAACTGGTCTGGGAAACCTTCGGGCTCCAAAAACTAGATGAGGTCGTGGGTCTTGGGGAGGATTCGGTACGACAGGAGCACGTGAATATCCTTCGCGGGAGACGTGTAGTGGCCTCTCCTTTCGATGATCACCAACGCCACCTGGGACTGCACCACCAGTTTGCGGTCGAGGCAGCCGAAGAGGGTAGGAAGGACATAGCAGCCGTGACCCATTCCCACATGCAAGAGCACATGCAGGTGGCCCAGGGATCGCGCGGCGTGGGTGCTCAAAAAGCCCAGGGGGGCGGGAAGAAACCCGCGCAGGCCGCCACTCCCGGCCAGGACTTCTCGAAGACCAACTCCCTGTCCCAGATGGGGAACATGCTTGGCATGGGGATGGGTCAGTTCACACAGGGAGGCGGGAAGAATGGGGGTCTTTAACCGTGTTGCCTGAAGAAGTGCAATCTCTGTCCGAATTACTCTCTTGTGTTGGCTGGTCCCTTTACCAAAAACTTTTAGAGGACCGTATCCGGATAGCCTACAAGGAGATCGGGGAGAAGTCCGAACTGACTGAAATTTATCGGCTTCAGGGGAAAATAGCGGCCTATCGGGATGCGGCCCTGGTGGTCGTTCGCTTGCTCAAGGACTATGAGCCCGAAGAAATAGAAACGGAATTGGAGAGGTAAAAAATGCTTTTTGGCAGAAAGAACAAAGAATCGACCGCAGAAGTAGAGATCGGAGAAGAGTTGGACGAGCTACCGGGTGGGCCTCCGGCCTTACCGCCCACCGAGCCCCCCCCGGGCGCAGCGCCCCCCGCTCCCGGCCCGCTCATCGAGAATCCTGCTCATTTTGATGCCAGGATGCAGCGAATCGAAACAGGGCTTTCCCAGATACAGGATTATCTGATAAGTCTGAACCGGGAACCACAGCCGATAGACCCACCGTCCTCTACCAGTCCTACCTTCTACGAGCAGTTGATTGACCATGGGGAGGACGCGATCCTTAACAATCCCCGGATCATGGGGGCGATCGAGAATCGGCTGAGGGGGCAAAGCGAGTTTGATGCTGCCCGCCGGGAGTTGGCGAACCAGATTCCCGAGGCTTACGATTCCACGTCGCCGGTCCACCGGACGAGAGAGATGATCCGCAGCCAATTCGAGCAACTTGGGGTTCATGCTTCGGTGCTCAACTCTCGAATGTTCGAGGAGCTGTTCACCAACGCAGCCATCGGTAAAAACATCGACGCGGTGATTTCTTCCCGCCAAAAGAGCAGCTTGCCGACCCAGGCTTTCGTTGAGGGCTCCAGGGCTCCAACGCCGGGTGGAACTTTTGGGGAATTGCAGGCGGACCAGTTGGGGGAAGCAGAGCAAAGAGCGGCCAGTCGTTTCGGAGTAACCCCGGCTGAGTATGCAAAGAACCTGAATAGAATGATTCAAACCGGCGTGATAGAAAGGAAATGAGCAGTGAAAGCTGAGATGGACTCTTTGGTGAATGCGGTGATATCTTCGGTGAGGGATGTGGAGATAAAGGAGACTTCTCCGGCTCCTGAAAATCAGAAGCAGGAGGAGGAGCGGATGCAGATCAGGCCGCCGGACCTTCTTGCGGTCGATCCAACCCTTATGAAGGAGATAGCGGAAAAGGGACTTCGCCTGTTGTGGGCTGCTCCGGATCAGGTAGAAGCCCACCAGTGGGAAGGCTATGAAGTGGTCGAGCGGCCACAAAGAATATTGCAGCATCCCGGAAAAGACGCTGGCCAAGTTGACGGCGCGTATCGCTCACGAGAGATTACCTTGATGGCAATCTCTGAAGCCAAGGCTCGCCGGATGGAGGCCCAAGAAAAGGATTTATCGGATAGTCAAGTAAATAACTCTCGTGAACAAATGGAAGAAAAAAGAGATCGGATGGGACATTCCCTTAGACGGAAGGGATACAGTGAAAGAGAAACCAGGGATATTATGGGAATGTTTGAAGTAAGCATCGGGGAAGAAAGGGGGTAAGAGATATGGCGATCGATAAAGAAACCCAGGCGGTGGGCCAAATAGACGGAAGCGGGCCGAGGATGTCATTTTATAGTTTGAGTGACAATTTCGCGGCCAACCGGGGGCAGTGGGTCAGGTTGGACACGAACGGGAAGCTGGAACGGGCAGTGGTCACTTCTCATGTGTTGGGTATCCTGGCCGCTAGTTGTGTGTCAACCGTAACGGATGTGTCCGAGGGTACACCCGTCTATGTGGCCTGGCCGGACATCATATTTGAGGCCCAGGTGTACCACGCTACGGACGCATCGGCGATCACTGCCCGGAATCAGAGGGGGAAAAGCTACGCCTTCAAAGCAAGCGCCGCAACGACGATCGACGCGGTAGACATTGAGACCTCAGCAGCGGCCACCGATCAATGTAACGTTTATGACTGGTCTCGAAAGGATACCCTGGGGGATACGCATGGTCGGGTGAGGTTTGCTGTGAACCCCACCAATTTTCAGTTGGCGAAGCGAATTGCCCATTAACGAAGTAGTTTCTCCCATGCTGGAGGCAAAGAGGAAGATAGACTATGGCCATGATTACGTCCGGATTTGCGAAATTGTTGGCCCCAGGGTTGTACGGGGTTATCAATCAGGGGTATCAGGAAGTTGAAGACCTGCTCGACATATTCTTCCGGGTCGAGGGGTCAGAAAAAAGCTTCGAGGAAGAACAGGTTTTAACGGGTCTGGGTCTCTTCGTGGAGACGGCCGAGCTGGGAGAGACCACGTATGATGATCGCCTTCTAGGGGATTTTAAGCGTTATACGCACTTGAAATCTACGCTGGGGATAGCCATTTCAGAGGAGATGTACGACGACGACCTCTATGGTGAGATGAGGAACTATGGACGGGAGTTAGGCCGTTCAGCCCGAGAGACTCCATTGGTAGTTGCCTTCCAGTTGTTCAACCGTGCATTCAACGCGAGCTATACGGGGCCGGATGGCAAGGTTTTTTGTGCAACCGATCACCCCCTGGCTGGCAGTGGAACCCGCTCGAACCGCCCTACGGTAGCTGCCGATCTTAGCCTGACCGCCTTGGCCCAGGCAGAGACCGACATGCTCAACTGGCTAGACGACAAGGGGAAGCGGATCAAGTTACCGCCCCGAGTGCTGCTGACCGGAACTGCCCTGAAGCGCAAGGCGTTCGAGTTGACCAAATCCGAGTACAACCCCGAGGCTGTCGAGCGGTCCTCGAACTATGTGCGGAGCCTGGGCCTGCAAAGTTACGCCTGCCCGTATGTTACCAGCGCTAAACAATGGTTTGTGGGGACAGACAAACAGAACACTTATCTAAGGTGGTTTTGGCGGAAGAAATTCGCCGTCCGAATGTGGGAGGACATGGACCGGGGAGCCCTGCGTGCCAGGGGGATGTACCGTTCTTCGAGTGGCTGGACGGCAAGTCTTGGATGGTGGGGCAGCCCTGGGCTGTGATTGTAGGGTTGACAAGGTAGTAAGGTGAAAAATTTCATGCAGGGTGGAGGAGGAAAAGCATGAGTAACGCAGGTCAGAACTATGTTGTGGGAGGAGGATCGGGCCGGGGAGCCTGGCTCATCAATAACCCCGTCGGGGCGATATATTGGGTAGCTGCGGTGGCTGCTTATGAGGGCATAGGGCCGAGCAACAATAACTCCGGCCTCTCGCCCAAGAATCCGTTGTCTACCATCGCCCAGGCGATCACCAACTGCGTGACGGGGCGAGGGGACCGGATCATCCTGATGCCGGGGACCTATTCGATCACGGCGGCCCTGGCCCTGACCAAGAATGCCGTGGAGATCTATTCCTGGATGCCGAAAGCAGCGGTCATCTCAAGCCCTAATACGACCGGAGCGGCGACGGTCTTATCCATCGACGCCAACGATGTGCTGGTCGATGGGGTCACGTTCTCCTGTGGGGACCAGGTGACTACCTGCGTGGACATCGCCAATACCTCAGCGAGCAATCGGATCACCCTGCGCTCGAATTTCCTCCTGGGGGCCGGGGCGGTATCTACCGCCAAGGGGGTCCAGATCGGAGACGGAACGAACGATGCTGCGGATGTGCTTCTGGACGGAAATTTCATAGATCGTTTTAAGTACGGGATCGTCTGGGACGGGACGCGCCCCCTGATTCAGGGAAACAACATCATCATCCCCGCCACGGCGGGCTCAACCGGGATTCATGTTCCCGATACTCGCGGGTCTATTGCGGTGCGCTCTTTTGGGGTGATAAGGGGCAATGGGTTCGAGGGGTCTGAGAACGCGGGTGCCATGCCAGCCATGCTATTCTCGGCGGCTGAAGCCTCCAGTCCGATGTACCTGTTCTCCGAGAACCAACTGGCCAATGTTGCCTCGGTAACGGCAGACATCCATCCCGAGGGGATCGTGATGAACTACAGAGGGAACTCGACGGCGACCGTCCCTGCACTGATTACCGGGTGACCGACTTGTGGGGCCAAGGCCCCGGAGGGGCTGCCGGAGCCAGCAAATCTTTGGGTCCACGAAAACTTTGTGGAGGGAGTAGACCTCTATGAAGTAGCCTTCGAGGGGGTCGGGATGCTCCGGTGGATAAACGGGGTGTCTTTGGATGGGCGGGACTTTGGGGAGATAGGGAGGGATGGGGCAGGAAACCTTCATCGAGTTGGTCGGGAGGATCGGTAGCCGGGCCCCCGGGGTCCTCTCTGCCCGAATCAAGGACTTCTTGAACGAGCGATACCGCCAAGTGGTCGATGCTCGTTCATGGTCTTGGCTGGCCAAGGAGGGTGTGTTCCAGACCGACGACGATTTGACTGCGGGGACAGCCGACGTAACCAGTCTATCCGCGTCAGTGGTGGGAAGCGGGACTGCCTGGGTGGCGGTAGCCTCGGCGGCCTGGATGTTCAGGATCGGTACGGATGTTGACTACTACTTCGTGCAGTCGGTGAGCAGTCCCACGGCCTTGACGCTCGATACTCTCTACGAGAGGGCCACGGCTACGAATGCCGGGTACAAGATCAACCGAGCCCGGTACACCCTGGCCGCCGACATGGACAAGATCATCGAGATGCGTATTTCCAGGGCCAACCGGCCCTTGCAAGAAGTATCCCTCGAATGGCTTGATAAGACCTACCCCAGCCGACCCTATTACGGCGACCCGATCTACTATGCCTATACCCGGTCCACCGGGACCACCGAGGAGGTGGAACTCTATCCTATCCCGGATAGGATAGTTACGGTCAGGTATCTTTACAAGTACCGTTTTACCGAGCTGGAAAACGATACCGATACTCTCCTGCCCGATGTCCGGGCAGATGTTTTGATCCACGGAGCGATGGCCGACGCCTGGCGCTCGTTGGAAAAGCACGAAGAAGCCGCCCTGAGCGAAGCCCTCTTCCGGCAAGGGATCGCCGAGATGATAGCCGCCGATGCCCGCGAAGGCCGGCCCGAGATAATGAGCCTCGCTCCCCAATACACCGCACACCGCCGCCGGCGTGGGAGAAACTGGCTGGACGATTGGCGGCCATGGTTGGAGAATCCATACTGATGACGCTGGCGGAAGTGCAAAGCGTGTTGTACCAGGAAATTATGAGGTATGAAGGCTTTACCGTAGAGATGAACTCAGTAGGGGAAAACCAGGTGATGAAGATCAAGCGTGGGGAATGTTCCTTCGAGCTCGTCCTGCATCCCATGTTTGAGTACAAATTCATCACTCTGGTGAGCCTGATTTTAGAAATGCTGGTGATGTATGCCGCCAAGGTGGAGGGACTGAAGAAATGCAGTTCTTAGAGATAGCGAACGAGATAGGTACTCTTGTTGACGGCAGAGTGGGGACCGTCGTGATAAAGCTTTATATCAACCGAATTATTAGAGAAATATCAGCCAAGATACTTCTCGATAACAACATTGCCAGTACAACGTTCTCACCGACTTCGGGCACGGAGGGATACAATCTGCCGGCGGATTTTTCCACCGAAGTGGTCGTGAAAGGAACCAACATCCTCGACTATGAGCCCTGGTCCCTCTATGCACAAAAAGACAGGACTACCGTGGCCCTGGCTACCAAAACCTATACGATCATGGGGACGCAGATTCTCCTCAATCCCCCACCTACGGTCTCTAGCGCTACGGTGACCATGGTATACGGAAAGCAACCCGCCGATCTAACCACCGATACGGCTGAGCCCGGCATCCCCCGGAATTTCCATTATGTGGTGAAGGATGGAGCTTTACTTCAGGCACTGGCGTCTATTCCTCCCAGCCAAGACGAGGGGGGTAAATACGCGGCGATGATCCCCTACGTCCAGGCTCGATTTGAAAAGGGTGTGCAGGACCTGATCGATTCAGAAAGCAAAAAGGGCCGGATGCGGCTTACTCCGAGAGGTTAGCGCCTCAAGGCGGGGGGAAAAGATGCCCGAAGTATCCCTTGAAGTATTACCAAGGCTACGAGCCTTCGAGGTCGAGAGTGGGAAAAAACTGTACTGGGGGGGGACTTACACCGAGGGCGGTGTCTATATAGAAAGCATAGCCAACGGAGTCACCGACCAGTTGATGAATATGGTGGGCGTGACGACCGCTCGCCTGGTGGTCGTTTCTCCCCAAGATGGAACCCTAACCGTTAAGATCAACTCTTCAGTCGGAACCGCAATCGTGCTGAACGGCTCTGGCTGCCTGGTGTTAGCGGGAGCCGCTGTAACGGCGATCTACCTGTCAAATTCTTCGGGGGCAGCCGTCAAGGTTATCATGATGATTACGGATTAGTGCCTGCTGCAGGCAAGGGCGTTGAATGCACGAGTATCGACACGAAGGAGCCGGGACGATGCCTTTCCCATCGTATGAGCTGTTTTGCCTTAGCAATAGCTTCAGCGATCTCTCGAACCCCATGTCGGTGTGTGTGTACATGCCCGGTGCTAATGTGGTTACTGTAGGCGGACAATCTTTCAACTTTGTGGGGGGGGGGTTGTTCGTGGTCCAGGGGGCCTGTGCAGGAATAACCGTGGACAATCCTTCGTTGGTTTTGCTGGTAAAACCCTGATGACGTTTTCAGAGATTCGCACCAATGTGCTTCGGCGTTTGGGGGAAGCTTCTGGGGCAACCTTCTATACCACTGCCGAGATCAATTTCTGGATCAACCAGGGACAACTCGACTTCTGCTTGCTCCAGGTGGCCAATTTCATCCGGCGTAAGACCTCCACCGGTCTCTTGGAAAAGACTTCGACCGTAGCCACCACTGGGGGGGATTGGAGGCTCTATCCCTATACCCTGATGGCGGACTTTATCTGGCCGACCCGCGTGGCCTTCGGGGGGCAGGCGTTGTTGAAGGACACCCAGAAAAATCTTGCTCGATACGACCAAGACTGGCAGAATGCGGCAGGCAATCCACAGCATTGGGGCATTGCGGGCCTGAACCTGATGTTCATTTATCCTCGGCCCGCCGCTCCTGTCAACCTTGAGGTGACCTACGCTTATGTTCCACCAACCTTGACTGCCGATGGGGATATCCCGGCCATTGGGCTTGAATTTCACCATCTTTTGGAACACTACTGCGCCTATATGGCGCTAATGAAAGAGGGAGTCGCTCGCTCCGAGCGGGCGCTGGCTTATTCGATGGAATATTTGAAGGGTGCTGGGGTTGAAGCGAATCTTGAGCCCATACCCAGGAGAAGAGGCTGATGTCTGCCCGCAGGAGGGAGAAAGTTTTGACGGAAGAAATTAAAAGTTTTCTCGGTTTCGAGGCAATGAACGATATTCTAAGAGATGTCAGGCTGGAGATCGGCAGGGCCACGGCTCCACACCACTACTCCAGCGAAGAAAGACTGATCGACTGGGCGATGACCGGTGACGCCAAAATTCAAAAGTTAGATATCCTGGCAAAACTGAGGAGAAAAGGATGATTGACAAGAATCTTTTGGCCAAAAACCTGAGCAATTGTCTCGTTACGGATGGTCTCGTTCACTCGGGGGTAGAGCTTCGCAGAGCGAATGGGCTTACGGCGGTAGAGGAATACTGGGTAGAGAATGAGTATCACGCAAGGATGGTTCAACTCATAGCTTCTCTGGTCGAGGTGGTTCAGAAGTTGGAAGGTGTTTCTCAGTAATGTCTACCGCGCAAACCTTAGTCTCTCAGGCTCAACTTCTCCTCCTGGATCCCGAGGAGGCCGTCTGGTCCTCGACGGTACTCTTGGGCTATCTCAATGAGGCGCAGCGAGACTTCTCCTTGCGGACGAGGGGCCATGTGGCAGAGGCGAGCCAGCTTGTCTCGACCCCTATCCAGAGTTTCTACACGCTTCCGTCCGACTGTGTGGGGGTAGACTGGATCGACTCGGCCAACTGGGGGCCGGTTCAGTTGCTTGAAGCGTCTACCAAAGAATTGGATTGGGCCAGTCCGAACTGGCAGGCTTCGACTGCCGTGGCAGCGAGCTACTACGTCCGGGACAGAAGGGCTCCTAAGCAGGTGCGCCTGTACCCCATCCCCACCCTGGCTGACAACCTCAACTATCGGTACTTCTCCCGGCCCGCCGACCTCGCCCTTGCCTCGACCAGCTCCCTCCCGCAGTGGACCCACCAGTTTCTGCTCTTCTATCTGGTTGCCCGAGCAGCGGGTGATGAGGGGGACCTTCAAGATGGGGTCAAGGCACAGCATTTCAGGGAACGATATGAAGCGGGGGTCAGCCTGGTGAAGGAGATGGTAGATGGGCGGTAAGGGATCAATAACGGGCCGAACAAAGACGGGCCAAGAAGAAAGGGTAGGCTATAATGGATACCTATAAAGACCGTTTAGAAAAAGAGCACTCCGACCTTTGCGAGAAGATCGAAAGGCTGGTTGGTTTTATCGGTGGGGACCTCTATACTTCCCTTGATCCGGCAGAGCAAACCCGGCTGAGGACCCAGGCTTTCGTTATGCGCCAGTACGCCGACATCCTCCAAGAGAGGATAAAGTTTTCCACGTCAAGTTTTCAACAGGCAGGCAAATGAACAAAATCAACCCCGCGAACCAGCTCTCCAGCGCCGTCCATTCGTATTACCAGAACCCCGTATCGGGTAACTCATACCGCTACGCCGGGGCCGCCGGGAGTTTGTACCGGGATTGGGTGAGTGTGGTGGGCGGCCTGAGCAGCACGGTCGTCCCCTGGGCTTTCGTTGCCATGAAGCCAGGGTTAGGGAGCAAGACCTATACCTACGTGACTGATGGGACGACCAAGCGCAAGGATGATGGGACGACCGTCACGACCTGGGGGCTTGCCGAGCCAGGAAGCCAGGCAACCCTAACCCTCGGGACTGCCAAGAGCCGTGCGATTGATACTTTCGACGCTACGACCGGGTGGACGATCAGCGGAATGTCCCAGATGGCCCTGTCAGTCGATGCGGGTACTAAGGTTGAAGGGACGGCTTCCATTCGTATGACCAATGCATCGGCCATTGAGGCGAAGAATGGAGGATCGATAAGAAAGACTAACGATGTCGATCTTTCGACATTTAGTGATGCTACATTGGCAGGTGAGTTGGAATATATACGTCTGTGGTTCGCGGCAAGCAATATTTCGCTCGTCAAATCGCTGGACCTGATCTTTGGCATTGACGGGTACGATCAGATATTCAAAGCATTCATTGACGTCCCTCTGCTGAACCCGCCGGGGGACAGCACGTTTTTTGAGATCAAAGTCCGCAAGTCAGATTTCTCTCGTCCACGAGACATAACCAAAACCTGGGCCAATGTGAATCGACTGCGCATCAACATTCGGTTTACGTCAGACGTACCCGTTGGGAGCCTGTTCTACTTCGATGATTTTGCTCTCAGGGGTGGATACGACATCGAGGGGCAATACAGGTACCGCTACATTCTGGTAGAGAAGTCTGGCGCTGAAGTTATCTCGAAAAGCAATCCGTGTAGCCTGGCTACCTCCCCTAAAGAGATATCCACCTCGCGCATTCCCGTATCCATAGCCACGTTACCCTCTGCGGGAACCAAGTGGGTGTATCGAAGTTTTACAACCGATTTCAGCAAATTCTACTTCGATGGGGAAGTAGCCTCCGGGACAACTTCCCTGACCAGCAGCAAGAAAGATAGCGATCTGGGGGAAGTGCTCTCGACAGACAACGATCTCCCCCCCTCCATGACTGATATGACGGGCCCCCACTTTGACCGCATCTTTGGGGTCGACTCTACCCTCCCCGATAAGATCCCCTTCAGTAAGGCCAAGGAGCCCGATTCCTGGCCGGTATTGAACTACCTCCTGATCGGCACCCCCGGAGACCCCGCTAAGCGAGTGGTGATGTTCGAGGGGGTATTGTTTATCTTCACCGTGGGGGGGATCTACATCGTTCAGGGCACTGACGAGAGCAGTTTCGTAGCGATACGCACCCGGGCCGAAAGAGGGACGAGCGCCCCCCGGAGTATTGCCGTGGGAGAACGGGGGATTTTTTACCTGACTCCGGATGGGATACGGTTCTTCGATGGTCTGCACTCAGAGATTATCAGCGGAGAGATCGAGCCCGTTTTTTATGGGCAGAGTACCCTGGGAATCGACGCCTTCGATATGACCAAGATGGCTCAGTTTCGGGGGATCTATTTTGACCATAAATATTTTCTGGCCTATACAAAGTCCGGTAGCGCACAGAATGATCGGGTGCTGATCTTTGACGAGACGCTAAAGCGGTGGTACAGATGGGATTTTAACTCCGCCCGGAGCCTCTTTGTCGAAAAGATCAACAACTATCTTGCCCTCGGGGCGGACGATGGCTACGTGTACTATGCAGAGAACGGGCTCCAGAATGTCAACGGCACCGACACTAACTCGACGGCCACCTTGCTGACGGCTCTGCGAGAGAACTACGGACATCCCGGCCTCAAGCTGGCCAAGGATATCTATCCGGACATGGATGCTCTGGCCTCGACGGGTGTTTCCATCACCCCCGTGGTAGATGGTGCGGCAAAGACCGCCGTAAATTTTGCCACCGCGACCGATCGGACTATCCGGCGGATCCGCTTGCCGGGATACAAAGGGCGGGTGTTCGAGTGGCGTCTTTCCTCGAAGAGCTACTTCCGCTTCTGGGGTCTGACGGCTGATCTGCTGGACTTTCAACGTCCTGGATATCGGAAGGCGTAATGGTTGAGATCCTACAGGTTGATCAGACTAAAGACTTGGGGAATCTTGTCCTCCAATTGAACGCCCTCCTGCGTCGTATCAGCCAGCTTTTGGGTGTAACGACCGCAGCAGGGGCGAGTGCTGCGGCGGGTCTTACCGAGAGCCGGGTTACGGAGATGATCCGGCAACACCTGAGCAATTACGACCTGGGAGACCTCGGCAATTATGCGTTCATGCCGGGGAGGGACAGCGGGCAGAGCCTGTCGGGTGGAAAGGCGTCAGGTGAGAACCTGACGCTCCAGTCCAACGCTGCGGATCCTAAGACGGGCCTCATCCGCCTGGACTCCCCCACGTCTCTGTATGACTTGGGCGAGGACGCCGGTGGAATAAGCGGCCTTACCTGGGCGTGGGTGGGAGGAACCCTCCGGCAGGGGACCAGCGTGGTCACGGTGGCCTCGGGGAGCCTGACCCTCTCGGCGGCCACGACCTCCTACATCGAGGTCAACCCGGCCACCGGGTCCGTGACGACGAACACGACCGGGTTCACGCCCGACCGGATCCCCCTGCGCCAGGTGGCGACGAGCACCGCCGAGCAGATCAGTTCGATCGATAAGCGGGCCTGGATTACCGAGCGAGCACCCGTCCGGGGTGCGTTCGTGTGGACGGTGGGGAGCACTGTGGGGACAGGCTTGAATGCCAGCCATCAACTCCGGTGTACCGTTCCCGACGGGGTTGTACCGGAGAGCTGCACGCTGGACGTGAAGACCGCCCCGACGGGTCAGTCGCTGATTTGCGATATCAAGTCAGGCGGGGTGAGTCTATTCAGCAGTGCCGCCCGACCCACGGTCGTGTCGAGTGCCACGACCGGCTCGACAGCGACCTTCAGCACTGCGCTGATTCTATCGGACACCCTGCTGACGTTCGATGTGGCCCAGGTGGGGTCAACTGTGTCCGGAGCGGACCTGACGGCAACATTAAAAGTGAGGCAACGACGATAATGGCCAGGTTGTTTACTGCGGGGGCCGAGATGGGAGACAATTTAGAATGGTCAGCTTTTACGGGGGCTAACCCAACCTCGGCTGCTGCCCGGTCTGGGAATTTTGGGTTTTATTTGGACGGCTTCCAAGACTATGCCAGGTTTACTCTGAGCACTCCCGTATCAGAAAGTTTTTATAGGATTCCTTTCCGTCCCCAGGGGGCATTAGCGTCGATTTCGGCGGCTTTGTCGGGCACGAAAATTGCCAGCTTCAAAAGTGGTTCCACAGAGCTAGCCCGCGTAGTAATAGATGGGGTGAACGCTAAATTAGCGGCCTTCGTGGGTAGCACAAATATAGGCACGGGGATTAAAGACGTGTCGGTGAGTACTTTTTATCTGGTTGAAGTACGTTATAAGGTGTCTTCTACGGTTGGCGTCCTTCAGGTAAAAATAAACAGTGCAATGGATATAGACTTTTCAGGAAATACTCAACCGGGCTCGGACACAACGTACAATGTTGTAGAGACATCTGAGGGAACAAGCGAAGGTCTTGTAGCATGGCTTTATTTCGATGATGTGGCTCTGAATGATACGACTGGAACAGAAGACAATTCGTGGCCTGGGGATGGGAGAATACTTCCCTTAATTCCAAACGCAGCGGGAACCTATACGTCCATAGCAACGCTGGTTGGTGCAGCAACACACTGGGAAGCAGTCGATGATGTTGTGCCACACGATGTCGATACTACTTATATTCTGGATGAAGTTATTGACAGGAAAGACACATTCAACACGTCTCATACCGTACCTTCTACGGTTACTATTAATAGGGTATGGGTGGAAGCCCGGGCGCGGTGCAGCGTTTCGGGAACTGCCAGCCTTGCCGCTTTAGTGTTATCTGGAGCAAGTTTAGCTACCGGGCCAGATAAAGCGTTGCTTTCGACTTATGGTCGCGTAGCATCTTCTTTTTACACAACTGATCCCAATACCGGGCTTGCCTGGACTTTTTCTGCGGTGGACGCTCTTGAGGTAGGAGTTAAAATCCGATAATGGCAGAGCCTCGTTTAATCACTGCTGTGCGTGGCATGGTTGAGGTTAGCCTGTTCTTTGAGACGCGTGTAACTGCTGTGCGTGGCATGGAGGAGGTTAGCCTGTTCTTTTCGACGCGTGTAACCGCTGTGCGTGGTATGGTTGAGTATTCTCCCGCCACACCAGCAGTATCCAACTTTGCCTACTTCCAACTGGCGGTCAAGGTCCTGGCGACATTAGGGAGTATCAATTGGCTTCTTGCCTCCTCGATAAGGTGACACAGCAGACGACGATCCATGTCTGGCTCAACCGGGACGCTCTATCGGACTCCGTGCTAAGCTCCCTCTGGGAACGCATGAACCGCGAAGGCCTGAAAGACCTGGTGATGTATGATGGCTGTGACACCTTCGTGGACTTCGTGCAGATCGCCCTGGCTTCGCTCCTCTTGGTGTGCCGAAGGGGGGAGGAGATCCTGGGTTTTATTTGGGTCACGGACTTGATCCCCGATGTGCGGGCCGAGGCGCATTTTTGCTTCTTCAAGCAAGCTTGGGGGACGGGCGCTCCCGGAGAAGCGGGACGGCTAGCCATTGATTTCCTGACTGACCCGGAGGGTTTTGGGGTGAAGGTGATCCATGGTAAAATACTGGACAGCAACAAGACGGCGCTCGAAGCCGTACTTCGTCTGGGGTTCGAGGTGGTGGGCCATTATTACGATGGAAAGAATGATCTGGCCCTGGTCGAACTAAGCGGCAGAAGAAGCTCAAAGCTCAAAGCTGAAAGCTGAAAGGAACAGGCATGGGTGGTGGAGCAAAAGGAGATAAGACGCTAAATTTTTGGAACGAGCAGATGATGCAGCAGGCCATGGGCCGGTCAAAGCAGCTCTATAATATTGGCAAGCCTGCCAGGGAGATGATCTTCAACCTCCTCAACGAATCCCTGCGGGGGGGGGATGTCTTGAGCAGCCAGTTCTTTAACCCCGTAGCCAAACAGATCGAGAGCCAGTCGGAAGAATCGAAGCGCCGGTTGATGTCCTCCATGCCACAGGGAGGGAGCCTGGACCGGGGGATGATCGACCTGGAGACCGCGCGCCTCGATACCCGGGCGAACGCCTCCTCGAACATCCGCCAAGGGCTTTTCGCCGACGCCCTCAATACTGCCTTCGGAGGGAGTCTCAATCCAAGCATGGGATTTATGGGCCAGGGGGGGAACGCGCTTGGCATCATGGCCCAGACATCTCAGGCCCAACAAGCCGCCCAGGCAGAGAGATACGCAGCCCAGATGCGCATGTTGGGAGAACTGGGGGGAGCTGCGGGGATGTTTGCGGGGATGAGATGGGGAGGCGGGAAAACTCCCACTGCTAAATGAGGACTTCGGCATGGCTAATGAATTACTTCCAGCGTTAGGTTTCCTCGGCCAACTGGTCACAGGTTTCATGCAGGGAAGGCAAATGTCCCAGGAGCGAGGACGGCAGCGCCGGGCAGAGGAAGAGGATCTCGCCACAAGCAGACTTAGGCGTTCTCTGTTGGAGAAGGAAGAAGAGAGGACGCGGCGGGCGGATGCGCGGCAGAGAGCCGCAGACCTCTTGACGATGCAAGGACCGGCGGCTTATGAAAATCCCGTCGTCCAGCAAGGCTTTCGCATAAGCCCCGAGCAGGCCAAAGAAATGGGCGCACGAGCAGGCCTGTCTCAAGACATCGAACTTTGGGGGGGTGCCTCGAATTTCTTGCGGGGGGGGCAAGGTAATGTGAGCCGATATGAGGAAGTAAGGGGCACGAAGTTTCAGAGGTCTCCAGGTGAGCTTCTGGGGACCCTACAGGCCCCCGAAGCGTTCGGCCGCGAGGAGATGCGGACCCTTCGCCAAGAGGCATTGCCCCCCATGGCTCCCCGCAGCCTACCTGTTGGGCAGGCATACCGAGAGCGCATAACCCCACTGCGCTCGTTGGATCAACCTCCCGGCTTGGGCGGACAACCCATAGGTAGCCCCTATCAAGTTACGGGGCCGGAAAGAACGGTGCTTCCCCCATTGCCAGGCGAGGTTGCGTTCGCACAAAAAGAGCGCGAGGAACGGATGAAACACGGGCTTGCAAAAGAGCTCGAGGGGTTCAAGGAAGGACAAAAGCCCCTTCCTCGCTTATTCAACCAGTTGTTTCCAGTGGGGGGGGGGCAGGGTAGTACTTTTGAAGGCATGGACCCCCGGCTGAAAAGGAACATCGTTCGAAAACTGCTGGATGTCCCGGCAGAGACGGGCGAGACTGAGCTTGAGAATCAGGTGATCGACGAGGCCCTTCGCCGCAACGTCCCAGCGGAGGAGCTGTATCGAAGGCTGTCACTCTTGAAACGCCCCCCGGCCACAACGACCACCAATATCAATCTTCGTCCCCAACGCGCCTCCCAGACAGAAAGAGAGATCATCCGGAAAGCAAATTACACACGGGACATGTTAAAGAATCTGGAAAAGCTTTATCATCCATCCTTCGGCGGCCCAATCAGGGGGAGAATAGTTGGGAAAATAAAAGAGAAGTTTACGGGGGCGAACAAAAGAGAGTCAGACTGGCGAGCCTTGGGAAACCAAGTAAAGAACGCGATCATTGAGCAGCTTGGCAAGTCCCAGGTGCCGAAGGATGAAAGGATAAGGATAGAGAGCCAGATTCCCATGCCCGGGGTGCCCGAGTCAACCTATCGGGCGAGAATGAAGCAAAGCCTTCGGAACCTTGACATATTGGAGCAGGCAGAGCTCGAGAACCAACGGAAGTATGGGCTGAGCGGTCCTGGCTACCCCGGCTCTCCCCGCAGCCAAAAAGGAGAGACTGGCCCAAGAACGACCCCAGAAGAAATGGACGCCCTGATAGAAGAGTTGATAAAACTTGAAAAAATGGAAAAAGAATAAAAAATATGCCCGATGTAGCCATTCCCGAGACCCCGACGAGTCCAAAGACACCTAAACCCGTTAAGATGACCAAAGAGCAAGTAAGGGAAAGGATCGCCCAGATTAAGGAAATATTGGCGGCAGGTGGAATGACGGCAGAAGACCTGAATCGAGAGGGTCTTTCAACCCCATTCCAGAAGGCCATGGATATTGATATTAAGACGGGTTTGAAGAATACCATGGGGCGGATAAAGATGGGTTTTGCTTCAAGTCCCCAGGCTGCCCTTGCAGAAGCGCGCAAATTCGCCCCAGACGCAAAGAGACTGGAAGATGGCCGAATTGTATATCGTAATTCGACTACCAACCGGATTACGACCATAGACGAAGAGGGAACTTCTCTCCATGACTTGGCTGACATGATAGGGCAACTCCCCGAAGTAGTGGGGGGAACCATAGGGGGTATTGGGGGGGGGGGCGGTTGGGGGTTTAATTGGAGGACCGCCGGGGGTTGGGGGGGGAAGGGGGGCAGGTGCGGCAACGGGAACAGCCGCCGGGAGAGGCGTTAAGGAATGGATAGGCAAGCGTCTTGGAATCCAAGAGCCGCCCGGAAACCTGAAACGAGACGTGGTATATTCCGCCATAGCCGGGGGGGTAGGGGAAGGCGCAGGACTGGGCCTGGGTAAACTGGCGAATCCTTTTGCAAAGCGGATTACGCCGGAGGTCGGCCGGCTGATGGAAAAAATGAAACTTTACGGTACTTCGTTCACTCCAGCCCAAGCGACCGGGTCCTTCGCTCTGGGGTCCGCAGAAACCTTTTTAGGGGCGCGGCTTACGAGTGGCGGAATCATGAGAGATTTTGCCGAAAAACAAGGGATTGGCATGACCAAGTTTGCCGATGATCTGGTGGACCATTTAGGTCCAAGAATGACACCCCAAAAGACCGGAGAACTATTTTTCAAGGCTCTGGACAATTCCAGGGATACGTTTGACCTGGCAAGCAAAATAAAAAAACGAACCATGAATAGAGAGACGGCTGGAGCGGCTGTCAACACGGATATCGTGACCCGATCGGCTAAGAAACTTTTCAATAAACTTGTTCCGACCGACCCTGTAACGGGAAAGCCTCTCTCAAGAACCCTCCAGTCCAAAACGGCCACCAAAATAATCAAGGAGTTTTCTGAGCTCCCGCCCGTTATCCCCTTCGAGCAAGCTTTCACCCAACGCTCAGACTTGTTGACCGCAACAAAAGCAAAAGTCGGAGAGGAAATTATTCCCGGTAAACTGAAGGGTGTAATGAAGCAAATGGTCAAGCGGATGGATCAGGCCATCATGCATGATTCGACCTTGACCCCCGCAGGGAAGGCCGCTTTTCGAGATCTAGGAGCCTTTTGGACAGTCGGAAAAGCGCAGTTCAACCGAAAGTTTATTCGCTCCTTGACGGCAAAAGAACCGGAGAATATAGGCGAAGCTATTTTCTCACCCCGATCTATTTCGGCGGCCCCCGGATCCCAACTTAGCAGAGTGCAACAGGTCAAAGAACTGGTTGATCCCGGAACATGGCAGAAGATGACCCAGGGAGCGTTGCGGGGAGTGCTGACACCCAACCCGAGCACGGGGATTATTGAAGGGACGGCGGTGGGAGGACGGCTTGCCGCGATGGGGGATGAGGTTTTAGGAGAAATGTTCTCTCCAGCTCACCAACGCGACATACAGGATTTTGCTCTTGCCCTGACAAGGTCTCAACTTCAACCCGAGGGTGGCGTCGGAGGGACATTGGTAAGGATTGCATACGGGGGACTGGTTTTGGGGGGAGCTTATGGGGGATACCGCCAAGAGGGAATACCTGGCGGGGTTGTGGGAGGGGGGGCAGTATTGCTCTCCCCGGCTATCCTTGCAAAAATAATGGTCTCTCGCGTCGGATTGAAATGGCTGACGGAGGGCCTTGTAACCAGTCGGAGCGGAAAAGAGGCCATAAACCTCTCAACCCGTTTGCTGGCTTTGATAGGCAAAGAAAATCTCTATCCAGTTCAAACGGGCAGCGATATAGAGGAAAGTTTACCGTGAGGAAACCGGGAGCGAGAGCGTGCGGGAAGCGATCAAGAAGCGGAGAGAGCACCAGAGAGCCCTGGCGATCCAGGCGACCGAGCGGCCCAAAGATTATTTCTTGCCGCCCTCAGTGATGAGGCGGTTTTAGAAAGGAAAAGGATGTCAACACTTGTCTTAAATGTCAACTTCTCCGGGCTGAAGCCCTGGAGCTTGT
>ERZ1292629.1793-Hain-H43-01um-R1-1793-length-19843-cov-23_pt1 | contig 19843 bp, 20 predicted proteins | sample MGYA00564399_ERZ1292629 | MGnify/ENA primary metagenome ERZ1292629 (study PRJEB36523, sample SAMEA6512636) | groundwater metagenome | collected 2019-01-08 | study: AquaDiva: Metagenomics assemblies of 32 groundwater samples | reverse complement strand
CTTTTTTCGGGTAAGATGAGTCCCATGAGACAATCTAAGCTTTTTACTAGAACTCGAAAAGAGAGCCCGACCGATGAAGTTTCTCAAAATGCCGAGCTCCTTATTCGCGGAGGTTTTATCCATAAAGAAATGGCCGGAGTGTATAGTTATTTGCCGTTAGGACTTCGGGTGCTTAAAAAAATTGAAAATATAATCAGAGAAGAGATGGATAAAGTCGGCGGGCAGGAAGTTTTAATGTCCACTTTTCAGCCAAAAGATAATTGGGAAAAAACCGGCCGATGGGAAGCGATGACTGATTTATACAAAGTTGCCGACTCGGCCGGCCGAGAAGTCGCTTTAGGTCCGACTCATGAAGAAATCGTTGTTCCCATCCTAAAAAATTATGTTTCTTCGCATAAAGATTTTCCGGTTTGTATTTATCAAATTCAAAACAAATTTAGAATGGAACTTCGCGCGAAATCAGGAATGCTCCGAGGCAGGGAATTTATTATGAAAGATATGTATTCTTTTCACACTTCAGCGGAGGACTTTGAAAAATTTTATAGTCAGATGCAGGATACTTATAAAACTATTTTTTCCAGAGTCGGCATCGGCCACTTGACTTACATGACTTTTGCTTCGGGCGGGACTTTTGCAAAGTATTCTCATGAATTTCAGACTATTACTCCTATGGGGGAGGATGTTATTTATTTAGATGAAAATACAGGAATTGCCATAAATAAAGAAGTTCTGGATAGCGAAGTTATTAATTCACTTGGCTTGAAACGAGAAAATTTAGTTGAACATAAAGCCATTGAAGTTGGAAATATTTTTGATTTAAAGACAAAATATTCAAAACCGTTTGATTTGTCTTTTGCGGATGAAAAAGGGGAAAAACATACTGTTTTAATGGGTTGTTATGGCATAGGATTGGGCCGCCTTTTGGGCACGGTGGTAGAAGTTCTTTCTGACGATAAGGGCATAATTTGGCCGGAATCCATCGCGCCATTTGCCGTTCACTTGCTTGCGCTGGGAGAAGATGAAATGGTTTCAATGGAAGCCAATAAAATTTATGAGAATTTATCAAAAATGGGTATTGAAATTTTATTTGACGACCGCTCGAGCATATCGGCTGGAGAAAAATTTTCTGATGCGGATTTGTTAGGAATACCTTTCCGTGCAGTTGTATCTGCTCGTAGTTTAAAAGACGGAGGAATAGAACTTAAAAAACGTACCGAAGAGAAAGGAAAAATCGTTTCGGAAAATGAATTATTAAAAATACTAAAACCCAGTAAGAAAATCTAGCGCCTGATTATTTTATGTTTGATAAACTTTACAAATTAATTTCCAACGACATCGGCATAGACCTGGGTACTTCCAATACCTTGGTGTATTTGAAAGGCCACGGGATTGTAATCAATGAGCCTTCGGTGGTGGCGGTCAATATCAAGACCAATCAAATTTTAGCAGTGGGCGCGCAGGCCAAAGAAATGCTTGGCCGCACTCCCGGGCATATCAAAGCCATTCGTCCACTGGTGGAAGGCGTCATTTCCGATTTTGAAGTGACCGAAGAAATGCTTTCTTATTTGATAAATAAAGCGGATAAAATGTCTAAAAAATTGGCTCGGCCGAGAGTCTTGCTCGGTGTACCATCCGGCACAACTAATGTAGAGACACGAGCGGTCTATGACGCAGCGCGTTCGGCCGGCGCCAGAGAAGTTTTGTTGGTGGAGGAGCCGATGGCTGCCGCCATCGGCATACGGCTCCCAATTAAAGACCCGGTCGGTTCTATGATTATAGATATCGGCGGCGGAACGACGGATATTGCAGTGATTTCTTTAGGCGGAATTGTCAGATCAAAAAATTTAAAAATAGCCGGCGACAGATTGAATAATGACATTATCACTTATATGCGTGATGAATTTAAAATGCTGATTGGGGAGCGGACGGCTGAAATGGTGAAAATTGCCATTGGTTCCGTCATTCAGGGGGAATATATGGAGACGGAAGTCCACGGGCGCGACCTTTTGACGGGGCTGCCTCGGGAAGTAGTGGTAACGGATTCTGATATTCGCGAAGCGCTTTCCGGCTCAATCAAGGGTTTAGTAGAGGGGGTAAAAAACATGCTGGAAACAACACCGCCCGAGATCTTATCCGACATAATGCATCGAGGAATTACTTTATCTGGCGGCGGAGCTTTGCTTCCTGGACTGGATCAACTTTTGCAAAGAGTTCTTAAAATTCCGGTTTATGTGGTGGAAGATCCGCTCTCGGCGGTGGCTCGCGGGACAGGGGTAATTTTAGACGATCTTCTCCTTTATAAAGAAATTCTGATCGGCAATCAAGATGAGCTACCTCCTAGATAAAAAGATAAAAAGAAAAAAGATTTTCCAAATTGCACTGGGTGTTGTTGTTTTAATTATTTTATTTTATTTTCGGTCGGGTATTTTTAACGGACTTTCCCGTGTCAGTCAGGGACTTTTTCGCCCTGTTTTAATTTTAGGAAACAGTGTCGGTGAAAAATTTAAAAGCCTGAATTCATTTTTTATTTCTAAAAATTCCCTTTATCTGCAAAATCAAAGTTTACAGTCTCAATTAAATGAAGATAAAGCAAAAATATCTAATTATGATTCGGTTGTTGCCGAGAATACCAGTTTAAAAGAAATTTTAGGGCGGAAAAATAGAAAGACCAATATGATCTTAGCGGTTATTTTATCCAAGCCGAACCAAAGCATCTACGACACACTTGTTATTGATGCCGGCGCGAAAGAAGGGGTAAAAATAGGAAACATGGTTTTTGCCCTGGGAAATGTGCCTATTGGGCGCGTGGATACCGCTTACAATAATTCCTCCAAAGTAATTTTGTTTTCAAATGCGGGTGAAAGAACTCAAGCAGTCGTCTCGGGCAAGAATATTTTTATAGAATTGGTTGGGCGAGGCGGTGGAAATTTTGAAATGATAATGCCCAAAGATTTTATTTTGCAAAAAGGGGACCAGGTGGTTTTGCCAGGTATTAATCCTTATATTTTAGCTATCGTTGAAACTATAATTTCCGATTCGCGTAATCCTTTCACCAAAGCTTTACTTTCCAGTCCGGTGAATATACAAGAGCTAAAATTTGTGGAAGTGGAACAGTAGAAATAATGCAATTCGAAATTGAAAAAAAGTTGAAAAATAGCTTAGGCAGGGCAGGCGTGCTGAAAACTGCGCATGGGGAAATAAAAACTCCGGCTTTTGTGCCGGTGGCTACCAAGGCCACCGTGAAAGCATTAACGCCCGAGCAGGTTCGAGATTTGGGCGCGGAAGTAATTCTGGCGAATACCTATCATTTATATTTACAGCCCGGCGATGAATATATCAAAAGCGCCGGAGGCCTGCATAAATTTATGAATTGGAGTGGTCCGATAATTACTGACTCTGGCGGTTTTCAGGTTTTCTCCCTCGGGTCTGCTTATGGCAAGGAAATTTCTAAAATAACAAAAATTACCGATCCATCTCTCTTGATTCCTGAACGTTTTGATGACAGTGATGCGCCACGCTTGGCGAAAATCGGACAAGACGGAGTTTCTTTCAAATCGCATATTGATGGTTCTATCCACTACATTACTCCCGAAAAATCAATTCAAATCCAGCACAATTTGGTGGCAGATATAATTTTTGCTTTTGATGAATGTACCAGTCCGGCGGAAGATTTGAGATATCAAAAAGAAGCGCTGGAGCGTACGCACAAATGGGCCGAACGGAGTTTAGCAGAACACAATAAATTAGCGGGCAAGGCAAAATTTTCTTTTGTGGGGTCGCTGTCTACGCCTACTGGCGTAGCGCTGCCTCTCGTGCCGTCGCACTGCGAGACACCCCAAAAAAGAAATTTTGCCTTGCCCGCATTATTTGGCATCGTGCAGGGCGGGCGGGATAAAAATTTGCGCCAAGAGTCCGCAAAATTTATTGGAAATTTGGATTTTGACGGTTTCGGCATCGGCGGGTCTTTTGCTAAAGAAGACATGTCCTCGGCCGTAAAATGGGTGAATGAAATCTTGCCGGAAGAAAAACCCAGACACTTACTCGGTATTGGCGAACCGGAAGATTTATTCATGGGCATAGAAAACGGCGTGGATCTTTTTGACTGTGTTGCGCCGACACGCAATGCCAGAAACGGCGCACTCTATGCCAAAAAAGGAAGGATAAATATAATGAATGCAAAATATAAGAATGATTTCGGTCCGATAGAAAAAGATTGTAAATGCTATACATGTAAAAATTACACTTGTGCTTATCTGACACATCTTTTTCGCGGCAAAGAAATGCTCGCCGCTACGCTAGCATCAATACACAATTTATATTTCATTATCAGCTTAGTTAAAAAAATTCGGCAATCAATTTTGGACGATAAGTTTTTTGAATTTAAAGAGGAATTTTTAAAAAGTTATTTGTCCCCATCCCAGGGATAGGGGGAATTTCCCCTATCCCTGGGATGGGGGAAGATTGCATTTTTCTGAGATGTTGATATAATTATTTTCAATTTAATGGCCAAGAAAAAAATAAAAAGACCGGGGAAAAATTGGAAGAAATTTTGGAAGCTTGGAGTGGATGAATGGAATACACAGTTTTTCGGCATTGATAAAGAGGGAGACTTGACTATCACCGAAGGCCACCATATATATAATTTTAGCGATTTGGCGCATAAATATGGCACACCTCTGCAAGTAATATTTCCTTTTATTATTGAAGACCGACTCAAGGATCTGATTAGTTTCTTCCAGGCCTATATGAAAATTTACGGCTACAAAGGTAAATTTTTCTATCACTACCCGATGAAAGTGAATCAAAACAAAGAGTTTATTCTTCCGCTTCTATCCGAGGGTGCAAACTTGGAAGTAACTTCAACTAATGAGCTTTGGCTGGTAAAAAAACTTTGGGAAGGAGAAAAATTTAATAGCAAGATTCGCGTGCTTTGCAATGGTCCGAAAACCGACCAATATTTGGATTTAATAGAGGAATTGCGGGGGAAGGGCATGAGTATTGTGCCTATTATGGAAAGTTTAGACGAGGTTGAGAGGCTTTCGAAATACAAAGGCGACATTGGAGTGCGAGTGGATCTTTTTTTTAAGACCGATTCGCATTGGGATAAAAAATTTGATCGTTTTGGACTTTCAGAAAAAGATGTCTTCGGTTTGAGTAAGATGAAAAATCTTAAAATCATGCATTATCATATGGGTTCTCAGATAAAAACACAAAAAAGTATTTTTGAGGGAGTAAAGTATGCCTTTGGCATTTATACGCAACTGCAAAAAACACATCCGTCGCTCGATACTTTGGATATTGGCGGCGGGTTCGGCATTCCCTATGAAAAGAAAAAATTTTACACCGCCAAAGGTGTTTCCAGCAAGATTATTAAAATACTAAAAAATTTATCGGATAAAGCAGGAATCAAACATCCTAATTTAGTAATAGAATGGGGGCAATACATTGTCGCTCCAGCGCAAGTAACGTTGTATAAAGTGCTTTCTGAAAAAACCATACCAAAAGCGAACGCTAAAGCCTGGTATATTGTTGATGGCAGTTTTATTAATGATATAAAAGATATTTGGGCGGTTCATCAAAAATTTCACACAATACCGGCAAATAATATGTATAGTGCCCTGAAAACGGTCTGGCTTGCGGGTAGCACTTGCGACTCCGATGATAAATACACTGCCGGAGGGAATTATATTCTTTTGCCGAAACTCTACGAGAATCAAGATCAATTTGTGGCGGTTCTGGATACCGGGGCATATCAGGATGGATTGGCCTCTCATCATTGTCTTCTTTCCGCGCCTCTTAAAATCGTTGCTCAAGACGGTATGATAAAAATTGCCCGCAAACGCGAAAATGCGGACTCCATAGGAAAACTTTTTGGCTGGACCAACGGGGATCATAAATAATTTATGAAAAATAATCTTTTTAGAAGTTCCTTTATGGTAATTGTTTTTTTTCTGGTGGGATTTTTTTTAATCAACCAGCCTTCCAAAAATTTTATACCGGAAGATATTAAATATGTAAGAATTGCGGGACAAAGTATTAAGGTTGATTTGGCTCTGACTGCTGTAGAACAGCAAAAAGGTCTCGGAGGACGAAATGGATTAAAAGAAAATGAAGGCATGTTGTTTGTTTTTGACCAGCCGGGTAAATATTATTTTTGGATGAAGGGAATGAATTTTCCAATAGATATAATTTGGATAGGAGAAGATATGAAAGTAGTTTACATAAAAAAGAATGCGCAGCCTGAAGCATTCTGGGAAACCTATGGACCAGACACAAATGTAAAATATGTCTTGGAAATTATTGCTGGTTTTTCGGAAAAGAATAATCTGAAAGTGGGGGATAATGTCCTATTTACTTATTGAGATTTTGTAGTATAATTCTGCTTGGTCCTGTGTTGGATAGCTACTCTTGAAACTTTGGTTTTGAGAGAGGAAAGTCCGAACACAACGAATCCTGTAATGGGATGGGAATGGTAGCGGGTAATGCCCGTGTGTAGCAATACATAGGTGCGAGCAGAGACGCCGACGCCGAAAGGCTAGGGTTCCGCAAGGAATAGTCTAATGGAAACATTAGGGTGAAACGGCTAAATCCTTACCTTTGTGCAAGATCGCGCTCCGACTTTGGTCGGAGAGAATCGCTTGACCCTGAGAGCAATCGAAGGGCTAGACAAATTGCTATCTGCCAATTTTGTCTGCCGTAGGCAGTTACAAAATTGAGCATCCCGAGAAAGTTCGAGGGAAACCCTTCGAAACACTCAGGGTCCTCAGTTTTGCACCACCTATGGTGGACAAAATTGGGACAGAATTCGGCTTATAGACGCAAGACCAAGAACATGAAAAATCCTCTCGCCAGAGAGGATTTTTCTTTTTACTTGCTTTTTTATTTCAAGTATGCTATACTCTTTTTGTGATTGTGGGGTGACTCACATTTATCGTGAACAATGTATGTGCCGCAAGCCCCCGCCGCAAGGAGGGGGTTTTGTTTGCTGGGTGCTTGTATATCTGTTAATATGGTAATTATGTCGCAACCCACACAACGACAGGCGCATCAGGAACCTCATGATGACCGTTGGCATTATCTGGATTTCAAAGATGATAAACACCGTAAAAATTATACCGAGTGGAAATATTTTAATTTTGTTCAAAAAGATCTGGCCGGCTATATTATCTATTATGTTTTGGATCCCGAGAAAAAAACAAAGTTAAGCGGCGGGCGGCTGCTGGTTAGAATACTGAAAGATGGCGTGCCGTATGGCTTAGTAAAGAAAATTGAGATGGATAAAATAGAATTTGATGCCATCTCTGCTTCGGTGCGGATGGATAGTGCGAAGATAACAGAGAAAAATTCCTATCATTACGAACTCGATTGCCAGTCCGAGGATCTGTCATGGAATTTAAATTATAAACAAAAAGTTCTTTCGATTGAAGCTTTTCAAAATATTAATCCCGGTTTGATGCATTGGGAAAAAATGGATTGGCTTATCAAAATGCCGAGAGCGGAAGTGAAAGGGGATATTCGCATCGGCGAAAAAACCTTTCATATAGACGGTCTGGGCTATAGCGATACTAATTGGGGCGAAATGGTACCATTTTTCTCGAGATACGAATGGGGTCAATACAATGAAGAATCTTTTTCTTTGGTTTTTGGAGTGCTGTATGGTTTGGAAAAAATAAAATCCACATATTTTTACTTAATTATCGGGGAGCATTTAATAAAGCTGGAAAACGCGCAATTTGAAGTGGAACACATAGAATGGGAAAAGGATAAAACTATTGATATAAAAATTCCCAGTAAAAATAGTTTTTTTATAAAAAATGATGAATATGAGATAAAATTTTTTACTACGCTTGTTTACCACGATAGTCCAGGACTAAAAATTAATCCGCTTTTGCCGAAAGTTATTGTTTCCGAACAGATAGTGGAATTTGAAGGAGTTGTCAAGAAAAATGGCGTAATTCTGCGTGAATTTAAAGGCCGTGGGTTTCAAGAATGGTCGGGAAAGACCTGGAAAAAAGTGCCATTGCCTTTTTAACGGCTTGTTTCAGTTATCCACAAGCTATTTTATATTAAAATGTTCTATACTTAATTTAAGTTAGTATATTTTTATATTAACTTTTTATTAAATTAATATAAAAAGAGCTATGGAAAATAATAAGCACTTAAAAAACTTTTTAGAAATTCCTTATGACGAACTTGAAGCAATGAATCTTCGCGCGAAAGATCGAGCCGAAAAAATTAGTTTTGCTTTGCTTGAAAAAGAATATCGCGCATATCTACAAAAAGAAAAACGAATTAAGGCACTAACTCTTTGTTTTACGGATCTGGAAGGCCGTTTCCATATGCTTGATTATGATAAAAAGTTTTTACTTGATTCGGCAAATAATTTAACCTTTGATGGTTCCTCTGTCCGTGGTTTTAGCCAGCAACACGAATCCGATCTGCGTCTTCTTATTGACTGGAGCAGTATTCGCTTTCTGCCGTCCGATATTTTCGGGCCCGGCAAAGTTATAATGTTCGTGGATGTGCTGGACCGGGATCATAAGCCATATATTTCCGATTTTCGAGGCCAACTTAAACTCTATGCCAAAGAACTCAAGAAAAAAAATGGCCTGACGGCCTATGCCTCAGCGGAGGTGGAAGGATTTTTAATTGATGGAATTAATGCCGAGCAGGAATATAAAGAAAAAGGCTTTAGTCTTATTTCAACGGGCGGTTATTATCATTCACTGCCTTTAGACCGGCTACGCCAGTTTATTGACCGTGCTGCGGAAGCACAGCGCGCGATGGGATTTAAAAATGAAAAGGATCATCCCGAAGTAGCGCCTTCGCAGTTTGAAATGAACTTTTCATATTCCGATATTATACGGGCTTGTGATAATATTCAGCTCTATAAACTTGTTTGCCGCCAAGTTGCCAACAGTCTTTCCATGACGGCAACTTTCTTGCCGAAACCTTTTGTTGGCATTAATGGTTCCGGGATGCATACCAATATTTCTCTCGCGAAAAACGGGAAAAATATTTTTTATGATGCTCATGGCAAAGATGGTTTATCAAATACGGCGTGGGATTTTATTTGGCGCATCTTAAATCATGCGCAGGAGACTTGTCTTGTTTTTAACTCTAGTGTTAATGCTTATCGCCGGCTGGATCCGCATTTTGAAGCCCCGAATCAAATTAAAGTTTCACCAATTGATCGCGGCTCTATGGTTCGCATTCCTATCGGCAATGAGCGTACGACCCGTATTGAAATCCGTTCTATTGCGCCGGATGCGAATCCTTATTTAGCGCTTTATACGATTATAAAAACCGGACTTGAAGGAAAACCGCTTGTAAAAGATAAAGATAAACGCGACCGGCTCCGTGTTTTACCGGATAATATTAATGATGCGATTAAGCTTTTCAAAGCCAGCGATTTTATCGGCAAAATTCTTTATACAACTAATCAAGAAAAATACGCGGAATACAAGCAAAGCGTGGCTGACCGCAGTCCCAAAGCTCTTGGCTCGCTTATCAAGCCCTCTGAGGTTATTTATCATCACGAAGTGACCAATCAAGTGCTTTGGCATGAATTCTAGCCCTTAATTGTTTACAATTACAAATCGTTAATGTGGACTCATCGGGAATCGGACCCGAGCCTCAGCAATGCGAATGCTGCGTAATACCACTTTACTATGAGCCCAGTGGACGATACTGGATTCGAACCAGTGGCCTCGCGAATGTGAATCACGCGCTCTAACCAACTGAGCTAATCGTCCATTTATAAATTTCTGTGGACCCTAGGAGACTCGAACTCCTTACCTCCTCATTGCAAATGAGGCGCTCTACCAGATGAGCTAAGGGCCCTTATTTATACAAAGGTATTCTATATTGTTTTGCCGATAATGCAAATTTTATTGTTGTTTTTTCTACAGTTTCTGTTAATATGATAGAAGTTCTTTTTAGAAAATAAATTCCAGGGTAGTTGAAATACGGAAATATTTCAAGGACGGAGGCACGAAGGTGCCGAGTCGGGGTCGCGAGATTTTTCAACAGAAAAATACTTGTGACCAGCGGTTTCCGTTGAGCTACCTCGAATAAATATAAATTCCGGGGTAGCTCAGCGGTAGAGCGGTCGCCTGTTAAGCGATTGGTCGTAGGTTCGATCCCTACCCCCGGAGCAGAGTAGTATGTGTGTTAAAAAATGCATCGCGCGCTTCGCGCGTAAATGTGGCGGGAGAATTAAAATCCCAAGCATTCAAAAGGATTTCCCAAGATTTTTTTGGAGAAAAAGAAAGCGTGCGAGCGGAGAGAAGATGGTTCGAGCCAATCTTTTTAAGAAAATTTTTCTTGTCTTCCAAATTTTCTTCGGAAGCAATAATTATGGCTTGTTTGCTATCTAAAATGAAAAGTCGCATCGGTTCGAGCCAAAAATTTCCCTTTTGCTCAAAATCTCGCAATTTATCTGAAAGCTCAATTTTTTGATTGAGGATTTTTTGTTTTTTCAGCACATATTCGTCTTTCGGAATAAGTCCATCAATATGTGCATCGAGTAATTTTTCAATTTTAATATTTAAATCCTCAATCTGAGCTTTCAGATTTTTAGCAAAAATCAATCCGTCTTGTCGCTCTTGCTCGCGTTCGGTTTCCAGTTTCGCGAGCATCTCATCTGTCCAAGACGGCGGTAAAGAAACTTTTTGAAGGACATCATTTATCTGTTCGACAAGTTTTTCCTCTCGGATATATTCTTGCGAACAGTTGCCTCGTTTTTTCGTGCAACGATAATAATGATGTCCCTTTTGTGTTTCGGAAGTAATGGCGCATCCGCAATCAGCGCAATTTAATAATCCGCGAAGTGTTGTTTTGGCAATGTGGCGTTTTTTTGGTTGTGATTTTCTTGCCATAACTTCCTGACATTTTTCAAAAAGTTTCTTTGATATCATTGGCTCGTGTTTACCTTCGTGTAGTTCGCCGTTATATTTAAAAACTCCGTAATAAAATGGGTTAGAAATTGTATGTTGGATTAAGGAAATCGATGGGACTTTTCCACTTTTTCCAAACAAGCCGATATTTTTTGCAGTATTTTGTAAATCTTTCATTGAGCAGTTGCCGGTTGCGTACATTTCAAAAAGTTTTTTGACGAGGCGAAATCGCTCGGGGTCTTTTATAATATTGTGTTTGACTTGGTCATTTAAATACCCGAGCGGAGCCCAGCCGGGCCATTCGCCTCGTCGTAATTTTTGACGCAAACCACGCTTGGTATTTTCCGAAAGATTGTCTACAAAATACTTCGATTGTCCAAAAGCAATGGAAAGCATGAATTTGCCTTGGGGCGTGGCTTCAAACCAAAATGTTGGGAATTTTAGCGCGGTTATTTTTAGCGAGTCCACAAAATAAATTATTCGTCCGCCGTCCACGCTATTCCTCGCCAGTCTGTCCGGATGCCACGCTAAAATTCCTTCCGCCTCGCCACGCTCCATTTTGTCGAGCATTTGATTGAAAATTGGTCTGCCGGGACATTTCGCGGTTAAAGATTCGCGAAATGTTTCGACAACAATCAAATGCTCGCGTCTGGCAAATTCATTCAATTCAAACTCTTGCGCTTCAAGCGACAAGACTTGCCTGTCGTCCTCGTCGGTTGATTTCCTTATGTATAAAAAATATTTCATTGCTTTTGTTTTATAATTATCACTTCACGATTGGCTCGCAAAATTACTATTTTGGCTGTTTGTAAGAACAGTGAACCATCTTCTCTCCGCTCGCACGCTTTCTTTTTCTCCAAAAAAATCTTGGGAAATCCTTTTGAATGCTTGGGATTTTAATTCTCCCGCCACATTTACGCGCGAAGCGCGCGATGCATTTTTTAACACACATACTACTCTGCTCCCTCTATACAACAAAATCCGAACTTATTTTCAAAACAATACTGAAAACTAATCTCACGCTCTATTTTTTTCTTTTCTCTAAAGTTATTACTACGCTCTACTAATGTGCTAATTCAAACGGACTCGGAAAATGGAAACAAATATTTTGGGGATTAGCCCGCCAGAGGACGGGCAGGGATTTCCATTTTCCTCGGCTTTGGTCTTTTGGCGAGATTTCAAATTCTGCCCGCAGGAGGGGTTTGGGGAGGAATGCGGGCTTCTATATTGCATTATATGGCAATTTGGAATATAACGCAATGGAATATTATACTATATACGCAATGCCTAGAGCAATTTATGAAAAAGAACATAAAGCTATAGTTGAGCGCTTGAAAAAAGCACGGATTGAAGCCGATCTCGGACAGGTTGAAGTTGCTAAAAAACTCGGCAAAACCCAGTCTTATGTTTCAAAAATAGAATCAGGACAGAGGCGGTTCGATGTTTTGCAATTGAAAGAATTTGCAAAACTTTATAAAAAATCACTAGATTACTTTGTTAAATAATTTTTATGGAAACATGGGAAAAGAAAGTTAAAGAATATTGTAAAAAGTATAATATACCAACTTTTTACTTAGCAGAAACTTTATATGAACCTAAGGTAGTACCAATGATAAGGGGTAAGGCTTTTGAGTTTTCTGTTATGATTGCTTTGCAAGAAATTTTACCAAAAGAAGAGTGGCAAGTTGATAAACCAATGATGAATGCTCAGATAGGTTTCCATGATATTGATGTCCGAGTTCTTCACAAACCAACAAAAAAAGTTATAAGAGTAGAATGTAAACTTTCCAAGAAAGGAGGATACAGAAAATTCACAGATGGCCATAGTGAAGTAAGAGTTAAATGTATGCGTAGTAGAACTCTAGGTACAGCAAAAGTAAGGGAACTTGCTCCTAAATTTGGGATATCTGAAAAAGTTTTATCAATTCATAACGATCAATATTTGCCAGCAGATTTTGATATAGTTATAACATCAATAGCCAACGCTTTTTATACTACAGACAAAAAAACTAGTTATTTTGAATGGAAACCATCTCGTGATGGTGAAGAATTTCTGTATAAAATTGGTGCTTCTAAGAACGAGAATCTTCAAGATTTTGCATTCAAGACTTTATATGTAGCAAGAACTGAAGATTTAAAAATTGGAGATAATGGTGTTGTTTGTACTCGTGCACAATGTAAAAACAAAAAGAAATGTGGTTTTATTCCTAATTACCCTATTATTAACTTTGATCAAAAAACAAACAAACCTATCAATAAATGGGTTGGCCTAGATGACTGCTTGGACCTTTTCCAAAGTTTTGTTAACAAAAGGTAGCTCAAATATTGAAATCTGCCTTAATGAGTTGTAATTAACAATAAATAATTCTCTACCCTTAGTTCTGCTACCTTTTTTCTTGCTTTTGTTTTTTTGGTCATCAGTTCTATTTATAGTATAATTCCACTCTCGTTCATGTAAGTCGCGAGCCCAACTATAAAGTTCTCTTATTTCTGGGCTATTGTCGTAAGTTAAAAGGAAATTGAACCTTTCCTGGTTTTTTTTGAGAATATTATTCAACCTATAATGGTCGTTCTCTTTAAACGAGCAAGCATAGAACTTATCTTGGTCTGCATTAAAGTATGGAGGATCAATGAATAGAAAAGAGCCTTTGGGAGCATTACTTATTACATTTTCAAAGTCCAAAGAGGTTAATTTTACTCCCTGTAATTTATCTGAAGTTCTTAAAATATTTCTAGGCCAATTTTCTGGTCTCATACTGTATTTTTCTCCATAACCCCAATAACAATTTTGCATATTCATAATTCCAGAATAGGAAGTTCTATTAAGATAGAACCATCTTAACGCACGCTCAAGGTTATTTTTAGGCTTGAACTCGTTTTTATAATAGTGGTGTCGTTCTTTTGTTGCTTTTTCATCTTTTAATTTATCAATTAACTTATTTGGGAAATCTCGAATAATTATTAAACAATTAATTAAATCTGTATCAATGTCATTAAGCCAATTTCCAAGCACTTTTTCTTTTGCAAAAAAAATAGAAGCTCCACCAGCAAATGGTTCTATGTAATAGGTATGTTGAGGTATGTGCTCAGTGATTAATTTACGAGCATAAAACTTTCCTCCTGCATATCTAAATGGTGAGTTGATTTCTTTTTTCATAATCTTCAACATATTATATCATTTAATCTAGATTTTTTACCACATCAATAACCTTACCGTTAATTCTAAAATTATCGTTTTCATGGATAAATATAGGTGAATACTTTTGCGTTGATTCCGAAAGTAAGGCAATTCTAGAATGAGTTTTATCCAAACGATATTTTTTTATATTTGCCATATCGTCAATAATAGACACGACATAATCTCCATCATGGGGTAATGTACTTCCACTATCTACTATTACAAAATCTCCACTCTCTATATTTTTACCACTTATATTTGCTTTATTAAGAGAATTTCCCTCTGCTCTTAAAGCAAAAACACTCTTCTTGTTTGGGGCTAATCTCTTAGAAATTGTTAAATACCCTTCAATATTTTGATCTGCGTAAATAGTAGCGGGCCCACAGTTAGCAGAACCCACTATTGGAATTGAGACAAAAATATCGCTGGCTTTTGTTCTATTACTAAGCCTACTGATATTTTTGTTTTTTTGATCAATCCGAATAAAACCCTTCCGTTCCAGTTGAGAGATATGGTGTTTCACTTTTTGGGGGAGCTTTTCGTCTATCAATTCTCCAATTTGACGCAAGGTTAAACCACCTATATTTTTCTTATTAATAATATTAAGTAATTTTTCTTGTATTATATGCATGCCTTTAGTATACTCTAAATGTCAAAAATGCGCAAAAAGTTTTCCACAGGATATTAACACATTAAGATTTAACAGATTTGACAAGAAGTGGCTATGCCGCTTAGAATTATAGTTACCCTGATGGTTTTAAATAGCCATGATGTCGGGAGGGTAATTGTAAAAAAATAATGCAAAAACTCAAATGAAAGTAAATAATATAGACGGAACAAGTGATAACTCCTGCAATTGTGGTAGTTGGTTGGATCATTGGGAAAATTACAGTGGGCAATCAATGCCAACTTACTGCTCGGAAAAAAACTGTACAAAGAAACCAGAAGTTGGTGCACATGTCCAAAAGGATAGTTCATATGATAAGGATTGGTACATCATCCCACTTTGTAGTGGGCACAACAAGAAAGCTACTTCCTTGGAAGTAGTTGACTCTGTTGTTCTTGTATCAGCAAACAAAAGTCAGACTTGTGGTTAAATGAAAAAAATTCTGCAAAACAGAATAAAGACATAAAAGCGGTAACGAGAGTTGCCGCTTTTATTTTTTTTTGTGGATTAGGTATAATAAATTTATGAAAAAAATTATTCTTGCCTCTACTTCTCCCAGAAGAAAAGAACTGCTTGAAAAAACAGGATTAATTTTTGAAGTTTTCCCGAGTAATTATGAAGAAGATATGACTCTTGATTTAATACCACCTGAATTAGCGAAGTTTTTATCAAAAGGAAAAGCAAAAGATGTAGCAAAAAATTTCAGTGACGCTATTATTATATCGGCTGATACTTTTGTCTCTCTTGATGGTAAAATTATAGGGAAACCACATACAGAAGAAAAAGCAAAAATAACCTTAAAGACACTAAGTGGCAAAACGCATTCTGTTTTTACAGGTTTTACTATAATTGATACAAAGAAAGATAAAACAGTTTCCAAAGCAGTTGAAACTAAAGTTAGTTTTAAGGAATTATCCGATGAAATGATTGATGATTATATAAAAAATGGAAATCCATTAAAATATGCAGGTTCATATACCCTAAATGACATCGCTGATAAATTTATAGAAAAAATAGAAGGAGACCCTTTGAATATTATTGGTTTTCCAATTGATACTGTTATGGAAACATTAAAAGAATTTGGTATAAAAAAATATGAAAAATTATCTTGAACATATCTCGTTAAATGTTTCAAATCCAGAAAAATCATTCCCTTTTTACAAAGATTTATTTTTGTTCCTAGATTATAAAATTATTGTGGAAGAAAAAGATTGTCTAGCTTTTAGAAAAATAGGAACACCTGATTTTTGGCTAAGTCCTACCAGAGCTGAATATTTGTCTAATAAATTTCATAGAAGAAACACAGGATTAAATCATTTGGCTTTTATGGTTAATTCCAGAGAAGAAGTTGATAGATTTTATAATGAATTTTTGAAAACAAGGAATATAAAATCTCTTTATGAAAGTCCGAAGCTGTTCCCTGAATATACCCCTGACTATTATGCTGTGTATTTTGAAGATCCAGATAGGATTAAAATAGAGGTTTTAAATAGGAAAAATTAATATGCTCGGCGAAGTATTTAAAAAAGAAAAAAAGGAAGATTTTGAAGATGATGATTGCGAAATATGCAAACTTGTGAAAACAGGAAATGTAACTCCGGAGGCGCTAGAAAAAGCTTTTAGCTTGCAGAATTTTTTAAATAACTTTCCAAAAGATCAAGATAAGAAAAAATAATTTATGAAAGAATTCACTGAAGATAAAATTCAAGAAATATTACAAGGAAATGCCGAAGGTTTGAATACTGAATTCAAATCAAGTTTTGATTTCGCTGAAAATACGTGGATGAGAGAAAAATTAATACGTTCAATTTTTGCTATGTCTAACGTGAGGGACGGTGGAAATATAGTTGTAGGAATAAAAGAAAAAGAAGATAAAACCTTAGATTATTCTGGTGTAGAAAACGAGCACTTACCGAGTTTTAATGGAGAAGATCTAAAGTCAAAAGTAGAATCCTTTTCAAGCTCCCCTGTAAATTATGAAATAGGAGTAGGTACTTATAGAGGAAAAAATTATATAGTGATAAGTGTAGCAGAATTTACATTAAATCCATGTATCTGTCGAAGAAATGGAGAACATAAAGAAAAAATTTTAGAAGAAGGGGCAATCTATGTTAGAACTTTAAAAGATAAACCCTCCTCGGTTAGATTAAGTAATCCAGTAGATGTTCAAGATTTTATAGAAAGAGTTGCCGATAAGCAGATTGCTCATCAACACAGAAGAGGATGGAGACATGAAAGTGAAAATTTAGTAATTAAAAGTGATAAATCTCTTTTTGAAAAAGAAAGAAAAGGGTTCGAATAATTATTATGACAATAGAAGAAATTAGAGGAAAATTAAATAGTATGGGTAGCATAAAGGTTACATTCGAGCCAAGTTTTTATAGTGAAAATAAAATTCAGAAAAAAAATCTTCAGGATATTTTACAAAAGTCGAAAGTAAGCTTGAGAGGTTGGGATTTCCCCCATATTCCAAATGGAAATGATGATAATTCAAAAAAACCATATTTCATTACAGGGAATGGTATAGAATTTTATTCAGATTGGCGAGGCATTATAGAAATGTTCCGTTTCTATTCAAGTGGTCAATTTTTAGCTAAAGTTGGTTTGCGTGAGGATACCATAGGTAAATTTAACAATATTGACTTTGACGCTAATAAATACTTGGATTTTCTTACAGTTATTTATAAGGTAACAGAAATTTGTATATTCATAAAAAACTTAATGGAAAATACCGATATTGAAGGTGGAACTCTTACTATAGAAATTAGCAATACTAAGGACAGAAAACTTGACTCACTATTCAGCTCAACTATTGGTTCTTTTTATGAAAACTATATATCGGGAATGCCTAAAATTACTGTATTTAAAAAATTTGATAGAGAGAAAATATTAACCAATACGCTAGAGATAAGTCGTGAATTAATTGGAGATATATTCACTGACTTTAATTGGACAAATTATTCGGAAAAGATGATTCAAACACATCAAGAAAATTTAGTTAATCGTAGAATATAAATATAATTATATGCCCGACGACCAAAATACAACTCAAAATCAAGATTCCGAGGAAAACTCTATTCCACTAAGCCCCCAAGAGCCTATGGAGCCAATATCCCAAGATATAAGAGTTTCTGAGCCCTCCAATATGCCCCCTGAAGCCCCAGAAAGCCCCATAAACGCAGATAATACCGTTCCGGTCAATAATGCTAATACCGAAAATGAGCCTATTTCCACCCCTAGCCCCGAAAAAGCGTCCCCGACAGAATCAGTGGAAACTCTAGTAAATCCTGCTTCTAACGAAGTAAATGAACCTCCAGTTGAACCAGTTTCTGAACCCGTCCAAGCTAGTAAACCTTCAACGGCTCAAATCCCAGTAAATGAGCCGTTGAGCCCAGAACCTGAGCCAATCAAAGCTGAACCAATTCCAGTTCCGCAATCACAACCAGTTTCTACTCCCATTTTCGTTGCACCGCAACAAGATAAAATCTCTCTCGCTCGTGAACTTCTAAACAAGGCAAAAAACGCAATTCAATTTAGAAAAAGAAAAAAGTTGGAAAAGATTATGACTTTGTTTTTGAAAAAATCTAAAATCACGAATGATGAGGAAGAAAAATTTCTTCATGTTTCGGATGCTACCGCGACAAGATATCTCTCAATTCTCGAAAAGGAAAATAAAATAAAACAAACCGGAAAAACCGGGCATGCGGTTTCATACACAAGAATTTAAATTCAAGGGAGTAAACCGTCTCCTCTTTTCCTCACGGCGCTTTGTGCGCGAACGGGAGGGCGGGTCAAGCACTGTATTCCGCCTCGGGCATTTTCCGCTAGGGTGTCCATGGCTAAAGGACGAGTGCCTGACCCGAATTGAAATGAGTTCTCGAAAGCGAAAGCTACACACTAAACACAATATTGAAAAACGAGGAGAAGGGATGGCGAGGGCAGACTCCGCCAGCAGGCGGAGAGCCCGACCCGGGGAGAGGAAACTTCCTCTCCCTAAGAAATATGGGAACGGCTCATTTCCTGGAATTTGAGCCGTTCCCATACCTAGGCATCTAGGCACTCGTAGCCCTAGCGGAAATGCCCGAGGCGGATGCCGAGGGTGCACTCCTACCAGCGTTGCATAACCACTACAAAACAAAAATGGTATAATGCCCGAGACAATGTTTTTAATTTTGATTTGAATTTCTCCTGCGGGCAGAATTTGAAATCTCGCCAAAAGACCAAAGCCGAGGAAAATGGAAATCCCTGCCCGTCCTCTGGCGGGCTAATCCCCAAAATATTTGTTTCCATTTTCCGAGTCCGTTTGAATTAGCACATTAGTAGAGCGTAGTAATAACTTTAGAGAAAAGAAAAAAATAGAGCGTGAGATTAGTTTTCAGTATTGTTTTGAAAATAAGTTCGGATTTTGTTGTATAGAGGGAGCCAAGACAAAACTTAATTCATTTCCTGAAAAATTTTTGCGTGCGACGCAGAGCGTCGCCCATTGTTTTACGGGGGATTCTTCAACTTTTTTATTTCGCAAAATCAGGTTCGAGCCGAATATTTTTTGGAGGGAGGATTTTTTGGAGGGGAGGTCGTCTCCTTTTGCTATTTCGTCTAGCGTTGAAGCGTCCTTTATCCACTCCCGCATTGGTTCGAGCCACGGACTTCCCCCTCTTTGCGACTTGGCTAGAATCTCCTCAACCGATCTCTTTTCGGACATAAGCCCCCGCTTCTTGGCGAGGTAGGTTTCTCGGTCTATGTCCTGTTCGACAAAGAGGTCGGTAATGCGGTCTATCTTGTCGTTAAAGACGCTTATTTGCTCCCGTAAGCCGTGGACTAAGGTCGCCGTAGTCTTAGAGCTGTCTTTCTCGTCTTCGTCTGCGAGAGCCAATAACCCTTGCGTCCAATCGCTCGGCATTGCGTAGTGTGTGAGTATTTCGGACAGGTCGGCGGCGAGGACTTCTTGCCTCACAAAAGGTTGAGAACAACGAGCCGCCGATTTTTTGGTGCAACGATAGTAGGTGTGGCCTTTTTGTTCCTCGGCGGTTATACCCATACCGCACTCTCCGCAACGCAAAAGCCCACAAAAGGCTTTTGGCTCTTTGTCTGTTTTCATCG
>ERZ1292629.1792-Hain-H43-01um-R1-1792-length-19851-cov-11_pt1 | contig 19851 bp, 21 predicted proteins | sample MGYA00564399_ERZ1292629 | MGnify/ENA primary metagenome ERZ1292629 (study PRJEB36523, sample SAMEA6512636) | groundwater metagenome | collected 2019-01-08 | study: AquaDiva: Metagenomics assemblies of 32 groundwater samples | reverse complement strand
AAATCTTTTAAGAGTGCCATATATTACGCTCCAGAAACCTTTAGCGGTAATTGTTGAAACAATTCTTTAATCTTTGTTGCCTCGTTTTTATCTATACCCGCAGCGGTCAATACCTCGTCTAAGTAACTCAACATCAATTGGTTTTGAGCTATTCCTTGATTAAATCCCTGCGCTTGCTGTTCTAATTTGAGTCGTTCGTTTTCAAAATAATCTACATCTGCCTGCGTCTGTACCGCCAATTCATAATTCCCCTGTCGAATGGCGTCTTGTGCGGCTAATGAAGATCGTTGCGCCGCGGAGTTCAGCCATTCAATTTGGCTGGCTTCGTCCTGCGATTTTCGTTCTAATTTCAATCGTTCGTAATCGGCGCTTTGACCATATTCCTGCGCCTTGCGTTCTAACTTGAGTTTTTCGTATGCTGTATCCTGATTAAATTGCAAATCTTTTTGTGATAATTTCAATCGTTCGTAATCAAGACTATCGGCGTCCTTCTGAGCTTTTTTTGCTAATTCAAGTTGACCGGACTGTATTAATTGTTGTGCTTCTAAATTTGCCCGCTGAGAGGCTGAATTAAGTGTCTCAGTGGCAATGCGCGTATCCTCTTGACTGAGTTGCCTATTTTGCGCATAGTCAGCCATTTGCAACGCCTTATCCCGCAAATCCATGTCGCCGCGCGCCGAAAGTTCCTGTATGTTCAGTTGCTGTTCTGCCGTTCCCTGCGCCGCCGCACCCAATTCCGTACTGGCAATTTTACTGAGTAAATCCCCCGCTAAACCATATCCGCTCTGCCGTGTTGTTTCTCCGGTCAGTCCTAAAGCCTGTCGCGACTGTGTCAATTGCTCTTGTTGTGGCAATATCTGACCGAGAACATCACTCAATACGTTTTCCCGTGAACGGTTATATCCATAGGCGTTGTTCATTAATTCCCTGACCAATGCACCGCTCCGTCCCTGAAAGCGCCCCTTCATTGTATTGAGTATATTCTGATTCGAGACATCCTGCGCCTGTTGTAAGTCCCCGAACTGCGTTTTATATAAATTCGATATATCTGCACCGCTCCATTGTACCGGCGTCGTGGCAAAATTATTCAATGCACTATAATCAAATGTGCTTGGATTGTATTCACCTGCTGCCGTTTGAAGATTTTTTACCGGCTGTGTATACGTAAAAGGCTGTGGTTTCGCAATAGCAGGCGGAACATACGGAGTATAGATTGGCGTATTGATATTATTCTGATCTGTCTGTGTATTGAAATATGCCATAGTACACCTATAAATTAAGCACCCTATTCAATCGTGTATCGCCATACCCGCTAAGAATATTATTAATGTTCGGTATTTGATTCCTGTAGTTACTATTAAAATCTATTAGTTGTGATCGCTGTGGCAATGCCAATTGTGATTGTGGTTGTGCCGACGCTGGTTGCGGTGTCCATGCCCCCCGATACTGCGTATTGAGCCGACCGATATTATTCCGTGTGTTTTGTATTATGCCTTGTGCGTCCATCGGCTGAAAAGTTGATTGTGCCGGAGCTTGATACGGTGAAAGATTCTGGATCCCATTCAACACTTGATTGGCTATTCCCCGTAAAAATTCATTTGTAAAGAGATAGTCATATTGTGTACCTTCTTCAGTTGGTTGTTTTTCGCGGCGAACACCAGCGTTTTGTGCATTCGTGCCCCCCACTATATCATTTTCAACACCACCATACTGTTTGATTCTATTTTCAACAGGATATGGATTGGGATATCGATCATAATACGTATCCCATACATCTTGAATGCCTTGTTCGGGACTTATTTGTACTGCATCACGGATATTCCGACCTTGACTTTGTCGAAGTTGCTCCGCCCATAATTCCTCATAATCAATCGGCTTGAAGGTATCGTTATCATTATCATTTATTGGCATATCTACCTCCCCGTGCCATAATTATACAGATCGCTAAAATCCGGCGTTTTACCATATGGTCCGGCTGCCATCAGTCGCCGCAAGACTTCCGTTGACATTGGTCGTATGGTATTAAGATTCCGTTCCTTATTCAAATCTTCTTCCAATAATTGCCGTTGCAATTCCTTGATTCTACTGTCTTGACGCGAACCCTTTATACCACCAAGCATATTTAAAGCTAAGAGAGTTTCAATCTTATTTTTCCCTAAAAAATTTCCAATTTTGCCAATATTGAAACCTCCACCAGACGTATTAGAACCAAGTCCATTCCCATTGGAATTTATCTGCCATCCCGGATTTAATTGAGTACCACCATTGCCTTTATTTCCCCATAAATTATCCATCAAATCCATTCCGGTATTGACATACGGTCCAACAACGGGAATAAATCTACTTCCAGTCTTTAATATATCCCATAAACCCATATCATACCTCCTTAGCTTAAATCACGTACCCATGCGCTCGCCGCCGTTGGTACGGTTTTTGCTGAATAAGTTTGTATCACCGATCCCCGTCCTAAAATCTTAATATTGTACTTGACGGCAACTGCCGGAGTCCCACTGGTGATATATGCCGATGGTAAGACTGCCGCAATTAACAGTCCGCTATATGTTTCAACTTCAACCGCATAGTCAATCACCGGAATCATCGTCTTGTTTTTATAGTTCACAAATTTTATCGTACTGGCAACATTCATACTAATAACCATCTGACAATTCGCAAAGGGGTCTAAACTCATATCCTTGACATATGCCATGACATAACACCGATCTGTTGTCGCTTCATACTCAACGTCAAATCCTACGTAAATTGAACTCTGTGAACCATTTGCCGCAGAAGTAATTTTCTTAATTTGGTAGACACGGTTCACCGAACCAGTCAGGTCTTGATACGTTGCGGTTGTAGTGGATATACTTGCCTGTGTGACCTGCGTTAAATCTGTCCATGTTGTTCCGCTATCATCCGAATATTGTATCTGATAATATCCGCCGGACATTTCCGTATCCAGCGCCTTGTCCCATTTCAACAATCCATCTGACCGATCCCACCGGAAGTTTGTAACGGGACTCGGCATAGAAAACGGGCTTGGAAAAGTTGTATCTAAGCCAACGCCGGCTGTAACCGTATCAGGCATTTATGGTATCCCCGTACCGGTGCTATCGGTATTAGTTGAAAGAATGCGCAGTCGCAAGGTATCGCCTACCGTGCGCTGTGTCCGCGTAAATTTTATTGGCAATTGCAGTTTTTTATAACTGCTAATCACTTTTGTTTTAAACCATCCGGTTGAATCGGCATTCAGGTAAATCGAATCGCTTCCCGCTCGCACCTTTTGTGAATCAATTAGAAAATATCCCGTATTAAGCGGTACGGAACTATTGGGAGTGATGCTGAGCGTAAAACTGGTGTCTGACGTCCATGTAATAGATGCCGACGTAATGCGCACCGACAGTGTTCGTGCCGAATCAATCGGCGAATAATAATGCGTGAGCACTCCGGTTTCAACTATTCTCACCCCACCCATGAATCGTGTATTGGGTCCGCCGGTAACCGTAATCGTATCTTGTACTAATGTTGAAGCGTAATCTTTATAGTTCCCCCAGACTGTATCAGATGTGCCGGCTTTATAGACATAAAATCGAATAGAATCGCCGATAGCAAATGTATCTAAGTCGGCATAGAGTCGTAATTTATTTGTGTCTAAGGCGAATATCTGCAAGGAATCAATTATGCTGGCAACCACCCCTACTGGACTAAATACCGTTTTGATACTATCGCCATTCCGTCCATAGACATAAAAACTATATGCGACAAATCTACTGCGCCCGGTAATGGTTGTTCCGTCCCAATCGGCTTTTGTCGTCCACGTTGTATCCGATTGCGCGGTTGTATCCCCATTCGCTTTCACCCAGCGCCGCCAAGTAGAATCCCATACAGCGTAATGCGTCAAACTTGAATTGTTATTGGCATTGATCGTCAGGTCAAACGTTGTTGTAGTTAAATTACTAAACGATGGTGCTAAAGGACGTTTTGCTAATGTAAATTTCATCTGCCGTGCTGATACAATAGAATCACCGGTTGACGAATCGACATTACTCACATAGAGCGTGTCTTTGAGATTCGGCGTTAAAGCCCTGTCCCATAATGTATCAGAGAATGTTCCTGTCGTCGATGGTATTTTTACCGAGTCAATCACGGCGAAATCCCCGCCTAATAATTTAACGTATGTCGTTACACTGGTGGTATCAGTAAAGACTATACCAATGGAATCTGTTGTACTGATCGCTGATATATTATAGAGCGCCTTGACATTGCGCGTCCGGTGATAATAAATCAAAAGCGCTGGTGTCGGTGTACTGGTTTTGAGTTGGACATAATTTTGATTATTCCCGGAAGCAATGATTCCTCCGGAACTATCCTGCCCCATAATAAATGTAATCCGCAACGTATCCCCTGCGTGAGCAACTAACGTATCAGCAGCATAGGTGAATGCCCGAAATCTATTCACACCGGTTGCTGAATAGAGATCACTATGCCATGCAGAATCCGCCCAAATTGTACTGGATCCGCCCGGTGCTCCGAATAAATTCTTGATTCCGGTGTATGCCCCCGATCCTGATACCCAACCCACAAATTTTGTATAGTCATTGGACTGCACCGCCCCGCCCTGCTGACCCGATGTCCACAAGCCCCTGAATTTAAAATCTGTCGTGCTGCTGGCATTATTACCCGTCATGGTTACTAATGCCGAATCTACGACGGTTACTGAATCTGAACTTGGCGGTAAAGTTGTTAAAGGAAATTTTAAAACACCTCTACTCCATCGGGCATTTGTACCGGCACTGATTTCAATATCCACTCGACCCGTTGCCACACTTGCTGAAGTTGCCTGCCGTCCGGTGGCAAGCGAACCATCGCTAACATAAGCAAATCCATAATACGCAGCATTGATTGATAGTGTCGGATCGATCACAATCGGATATGTAAAACCTGCGGGATTGATCGACATCGTATACGTATAGATACCATTCACCGGAGCGGATAAATTCCATTGTACCGGCACTGCCGTACCAGTAGCATCGACCGCTCTGGGTATACTTATTGACGCTTCGCCTGCCTGTATACCCGACGCAGATACAATAGGCATTTCCGAAAATTCTACGGCAAAGGAAAATGAAGTTGACGCATTTGAATTGAGTAACGTTATAAAAGTTTCTATATTTCCATCAGAAAGTAATTCCACTCGATAATCCACATGTTGCCAAAATGCCCGATAATTCACTTTCGCTTTCTCACGTGCAACATTCGGCAGATCGGGATTAACCGGCTTAAAGGTAATATATCGACTGCCTTTATTGAGATTGATATATCCGCTCAAGGTATCCAAGAGGACGTTATGTCCCTGCCGATACGACAGTTTATTGGGCAACGCATCAATATCGAATTTAGGATCTCTCTTTTTATAGGAACCGGTAGACACATCGTAGTAATTCTGATTCTGCTGTATAATCTGTTGTCTCCCTCCATTGGGTAAGCTTATTTCAGTGACATTTTCATTCAGAATAATGGTTGTCTGCGCCATGAGAGAATTGCACAAAACGAATATACCCAACACACTAACAATAGTTATAATAGCTAACCATATGCTTAATTCAATGACAATTCGTATATCGGATTTATTCATATTCATTAAAATATCTCCATCCTAACAACTGTCGGACTGATCGTACAGGCTAAATACACATACGTCATATCGGCATCCTTCGTCCAATAAACAACCCCTGGGGAATCTTTATAATATTCACGTATTCCTATTGGCACTTTCTTTAATCCATGTTCTATGGAATCCTCCTGTCCGGCAATAGTGAATGTATGTTCTACTGTAACCCCAAATTTGACATCGAACTGTTTTTCGACATCCAAAAAAGAGCGTATACGTTTGATAAATTCCATACATCGTTAGTCCAGACCTAAAACAGTAGACCGAAAAACCATCTGATATATTTCCCAATCCTGATTGCCGTCATTACATTCAATCCACACATCAAAAGCCCGTCCCTGCAATCCCACGGGCTGTAAATGCCTGTCTGCATATTTCAATCGTAAATAATGATTTGTGTCAATTAATACTTCTGTCTGATATTGTGTTGGCACAGTTGGTTCGCCCGACATGGTAATAGAGAACGGTACGCCATCAGACGGTTTAGTATTGCCCTTTATATCCGATGTCACCATAAATTTTAACGTACCTGCATATTTAGACCGATACCAGATTTCCACGTCTTTTAATTCTTTTCTATACCGCCAGCTTTGCGCTCCTAACGCCTGAGCAAATGTTATTGGAACAGAAATATAGGAGCAGGCAATTGGCTTCCCTAAATCATTATTTCCGGTATAGAGTTGATAGACCCATCCATCGGCATTATTCGCTCCGTAGAGAATATCCAATCCATCGTCATCTTTCCCATTTGCCAATATATCACAGGGGATATTTGTATCCATTCGCCACCCGTTACTCACAAAATCATACACCAGTGCATGCGTGTTTTTGGTATACCCAGAGCCTAATGTTACTCCACAGATATATTGCCGGAATCTATTAGCGCCAGGGTCATAAATCACCGACCATGCATTGCTTAATCGTGTCTTATCAATCATGCCCCACAGTCCGTCCAGTGCCGTCATTCGTATGGGATTATTATTGTCGCCAATAGTATAAAAACCATCCCGATCCTGCCAAATTGGAACACCACCTTCAACCCGCAATGATTCCTGCGCCGTGCATCCCACACCGGACGCCAATGGATAAAAAGCGAAATCATTAATGGTTCGTCCCTGTAACGACCATGATTCATTTTCAGAAAATGCCAATGCACCATAAAGATCGGACACTTTCCGTATAGCTTTCATGGGGTCATACTGTGATTCAGCGACTTCGGAAAATTGCAATGCCGCATCCCATGTTGTCGGATCGTAATCATTGGAAAAATCCATACGCGCTGGTGAACTCACCGTATTCACAAAGAGATTGCCCATATAGGCTTCGGCAATACTACAAATCGGCGCGGTGCTCAATGTCGTCCATGTCGTTCCGTTATATGCCAAAGGTCTGTCGATGCCATTATAGAGAATGATATATTCCTGAAACTTCACAAAATGCTGTACGTACCCAGACGTTACCGCCTGTCCGGTATCTGTATAGACACCGGTACTGGGATTATATAGATAGACCTTACTGCCGGCCGTTACAATCAGGCGTTTTGTTCCACCGTAATTATACTCACAGAGTCCAGTAATGGGTTGTATAATTTTTCCATAATCGGTCTTAATAAGGTCTTTCGTATATCGGACAAATCCTTTCCGGTTCCCGATGTAGCGCTTATTGCGAATTTCGATATTCCGCAAGAGTATACTGGTTCCGTCCGGCATACCCGTTACAGACTCACCGGTATACACCCCCCCACCGAAATTATTTATCGTTTCTAAAATATAAACCGATTCAGCCATGATTAACTCATCTCATTAAAAATGACCTGCGGTCCCTGATACCGATTTTGTGCAACTTGAATAAATTTTCGCATGAGCGCTTCCCAGTGGTCTTTGTATTTGCCGGTCTCTTCGTTATTCGCCATACAACAATACATGATGTACATTGTCCGTATGAAATTAACTTCCGTCGGACTGGTTGCCACTGCATAATCCGATGAATCGGGATACGTCAATACCCGCAATCCCGCTGTCTTGGCTGTGTCCGGTATCCCCATGATATAGAGCGAATTATCTCGCAATGCCCATTTCTCAATACCTCTATCGGTATTGCTTGTTGGGTTATATGTTTCACGCAGGATATTGGGATCATATACCAGCGGAACATAATAATCCCCTACCTTAAAATGCACGGCTTGAATACAGTACGCCGGAGCGGTTAGGGCATAGATATATGTATTCGCCACAATATTAATATCCGATTGTGTCGCTTTCCATCCTTGCCCGAATTGAGACAGTGTGGCATCCAATATAGAATGACACTCATCCATATATTCAAGAAACAATGTGGTATTGTCCGTTGACAGCGGATAAATTCCTAACTTTCTCGCCGCTCTATCAAGGACATTTTGTGCCGTGAATGCCATTACGTTTTATCCGCTTTTTCCGCTTTTTCCAATTCCTTCAATTTCTTGACGGCTTTGACCCGCAGGTCTATCATGGCTCCTTCGGTCTTGTAAATAGATTTATGCGTGCCTAATGGCGGCAGTGCATCCGCACCGCGCGCTAAACGCAGTTCGCCGTGCATCGTTGAGAGATTCGCTTCCATGAGATTGACATACTCAATGAAATTTTTGAGACCGCGTATAGTCGCTTGTTCTTTCGTTTCCCCGCCATCTTCCGGCAATTTCGCCGAATCCCATAGAACAATTCCACGGTCTTTATGCTTAGGATTCTCTGATTCGCTCTGCATAAATTGTGTAGGAATGGGCGGCGTGGATTTCGTTTTACGATCATAATAATATGAATGCAGCACCTCGCCCTCATTTAATCGGAAATGCTGACGAATCGAAATCTGCTGCACGTTGTCCGGTCCAAATATTGGCGGTTTTGCAATCTCCATTTCTACGGTAAGTCCCGGAACGGTCGCCAATAAGACCTTTGTGGCTAAATACCCTTCGGCATACTTTTTGTGCAATGCCGCATACTCACGCTTTAGACGTTCGTTTTCCGCTACTAACTGCGCCATCTGATCCGGTGTGGCGTTTTCATTAAATTCCGATTCCCCTATGGGGGATTCTTCAAGAACGTCAGTCGTTTCTTCCGCTGTCTTACTTGACATTGGAGTATCCTTTCATTATTAATTGTCAGTTTGCCGTAAATACTCTTGTAAATGGTGTTGATGTTTTTGTAATTTCTTTTCTACTAATGGTTGTTCCATGTCCCGCAATTCTGCATATCGTTCCTTTTTCCATTTTTCCAATTCCAGCGCATAGCGATCTTCGGCATCACGCATCTTTGCCAAAAAGCGGTACACGTCCATCGTGTTGTAATTCAGAAAGCGGAGCCAGCGCCCATCCAGCGGCATGAAATTTCCTTTCGCACTCTGCACCACTTTAAAGAGCATGGGATACTGATCCCGTACAACAAAAGTATTCCTCTGCCACTGAAACGTCCATATTGCTGGCACGTCTATAAATATAGCCCACCGCTGATTCAACCCTAACCAATGCACGGAGAAACGTTCTGATATTTCTTTCAAACGTTCTACAAATGCTGGGTCTGGTTCATGGTATGGTTGATCCGCTCTCAGGGTGATAAATCGACTGTGGAGCATTGGAAGCGAATACGGCTTGCGCTGTAAACGCCTCCAAATGCTTTCCACCTTCGACGTATTAAATTCCTGAAAGAAGTCCACGTGATTGAGTTCTTTTTCAATCTCCCGAATCCGACCTTCCTGAACGGATTTTTTCAGATCGGCTTTAAAACGTGTCTCTTTATTCGCAAGAAGATTCGACATACAATCCTTTTAGAATTGATAGTCCGTTGTTCCGCTCTCTAATCGCCAGCACGCCCTCCGGTTTAGTATCAAGTTCTGTTGATAGATCGACAGAAAACCGGAAGCGGTGTCAGTCGTTGTCGCAGGAATGAGCGTTGTTCCGACACCCGTAATGGCGGATCGGATACCCAATTCCTTCTCAACGATCTTGCCCAGCGATTCCCAGTTAATCCCGAAAATCTCTCCGTCAAAAATGTCGTTGTCGATACAGAACACCTTACCCTCAAACGTCAATGGATTGTCGCCTGGATTATAGGCAATCTCAAGGTCTTTCGGCGTATCAAAGTTGATGCCGGGTTGTACCAGCATGAACAACTTATTCCGGGTGGTGCGATTCATCCAGAACTCATTTACGACTTTCCCGCTGAACGTCTCGGCATAATCATTGCCCTTAAAGAGCTTATCCCGTGAAATAGCTCCACCGGTGGCGTCCACGTGCGACGTCCACTCGAAATAGGTCGACGGATTGATGTTGTGTAATGTTGCCGATGTGCTGTTGTTTATAAGGTTCTTGAGTCCGTGTATTTCCAGTGGGGTTCCTGCATTGTACTGCGCATCACGGTACACGTACGAACCTAACGTCCATGTAGATGAATCGGCAATGGTTAATGTCCGTGTCAGGGGATTGACGTTACTCACCACAACGGCAGCTATTTCCACACTTCCGGCAGTCGTATAGACCTCCACAGTTACCCCTGGACTAATATGCCGTGTGCTATTCACGGTCATAGATGTAGCGCTTGCACCTGCATTGGTCGTTGTCGCCATAATGCCGTCGCCGGCACGGCAGGCTTGCCGGTTCATGTCTTTTCGCAGGGATTCGTTGCCAGTTTCAATATCGTCCATCAACGGATCGGACAAAAACCCACCGCCATTTTGCGCGCGGGCTTCCGCCGGACCCGTAATCGTAACCGGATAATATTGATACATAGCAACTTCATACCCTTGAATATATGTCTGGTAGCCGGCAGTCGGCAATGTCCCACTTTCCGCACGCGCTCCAAATCCCTGGTTGTCCCTCATGCGTGTTCCAAAATACAATCCCGATCCGGTCGCACGGTATCCTTTTACTTTCTTAAATCGTTTTAAAATTCCTTCAGACCGATCATTGAGTTCAATCAGTCCGTCTAAATACTGTCGGGTGAGTAGTCCCGCTTCAGTTGTAATCGTTGTTCCAGCCATGTGTTATTTCTCCTTTATACGACTCCTGCCTGTTGTCTTTGCAAGAGTATTTTTTCTCTGAGTTGCGCAAGGTTCGCTTTGGCTTCCGCATAGGATTTTGGTTTCTCTGGCGTGGCGGCGGTCGCACCAGGTTGTCCCACATTTTCACCGACAGTAGTTGATTCTCCGGCAGCTTTGGTCTTTTTGACCTGTTCACCCTTGATGTGCGAAATAAATCTTGACAGTTTCGTATGCACGTATTCGACGGCTTTTGCAGGGTCTTTGAATTGTCCAGACTGAATGATGATGGCGGGATAGACCACCTCGACAATATCCGCTTGAATGTCATCCGGCAAATCTTTGAATTGCTTCTTTGTTTCGCCTAATAACATCCCTTGCAATTGGTTGATTTCCTGTTGCCGCTGTTTATCAGTTTCTGTTTTTTCTCGCCGTTCCTGTGCTTCCGCCTGTTTCGCCAACCGCTGTTCCATCGCAGACATTTTCTCAGTCATTGCCGTAAAGAATTTAGTCTGTGTGGGGTTCATGTCCTCTGTTTCAAATTCCTGCGTTTTGGGCATGGTCTTAAATTCGCCACCCAATTTTTCACGAAGCGTTGTGACCGGAATCCCGGACAATTTGCTCCAATTTTCCAGTGTCATGTTATTATTGAAACTGGTCATCGCTTCGTTGAGTTGCTGAAGATATTCAACCGCTTGTTGTCCTTCCTGTACCTGTTTATCCTTCCGGTTGATAATGTGAGAAAAATCCTCGTTTTTCTTACGAAGATCGGCATTCTCCGCCGTTAATTGTTCTACGGTCTTTGCCGCAGCACCTTGCGTGTTAGTTATTACGTCTTCTGGCATACATCCTCTCCTGCATGAATCGGGTCATGCTCCGTTAGTGTTCTCAGCGAAACGCCTCGCTGGCAGGGAATACAACTCTTTATGTCCCGCTTACTTGCGGTGTGCTTTGTATAGTTCTCAGCGAAACGCCTCGCTGGCAGGGAATACAACTCTTTATGTCCCGCTTACTTGCGGTGTGCTTTGTATAAAAAGTCTGAAGACTCTCAGACATCCATTTATAATATACTTCTGGATTTTCAACTGCCATGTTATATTCCACCCATTTTTTGGGGGGCTGGACTGCCTTTTTGTACCATAGCCATTTCCGCTTGCTGTAATAGTTGTTGTTGTTTTTGCATTTCCATATACGCCGTTGTAAAAAGAAAATGTACAAGATGAATCTGTTGTATATTGGGCTTTAATTTTGAGAATCGTTCTTTCTGGATATACTGTCGATGTATTTCTGCGTGGATCGCAAAATTTTCACCCGGTAGCAATCCAAGCTGTGGGGATTTTTTCATTAATTCTCCCATCACTTCCGGTGTTGCCTGTTCTTTTTGCAGTCCATGATACTGAATGGCATATTGGAGTGTGATATTTTCACCGGCATCCATACGGGCAATTTCCCGTCGTGCCGCAGTCTGATCAACGTCAAAATTATTTCCTAACCATTTTTGGTCAAGCCCTAAATTCCGATGAATGAGTGCCCGATCAAATGGGTCTTGTGCATTCAAAGCTCCATATTGTAGTGCTTCCGTTGTCGTCTGTTTGAGTGCTGCCTTGCTTTTGGGATAGATAGAATCAAAATCAACCCAGATAGATACTCCGCCATCATCATACTGATCATCGCCGGCAAGGTCTTTCCCTTCAAAGGCTTCTATTTCCGATTCTTCTTCCTCTCCGATAATAGCAAACTTGAGTTCTGTCGTAGCTTTTTCTCTCAGGAGCCACATAAATTCCTTATAGATTTCCCGTACTCCCTCCGCTAAATTAATACCAAAATCAGCCAATTTGAGTGTTGCCTGTTCCAATCGCATTTCATAGACGTTGCCAGGAGTTCGGCTATCCGCCGCTTGCCCGCTAAAAATATCCGTGACACTTAAACGGTCTAAATCTTCAACCCGAATTTTCCGTTCCTCATAGACCCGCACATCCAGACCCTTTCCATCCATAATACGCACCTTGTCTGCGGCTTCATCATTGACATTGAGAATACGCCCTAATCGTCCATAGAACGAACTGTTTTCTATTCCAGCGCCCTTGGGATTAATGATAATCGGGTCAATAAGTGTTTGCCTATTCCAGACGATATGTTGATCAATCTTATTCACCTGATCATTAATGGGAATAATCACATCGGCTAACGATGCTCCGCAGAATGTTGCCGGACTTTTGGCAAAACGTACATGTGGCATATGCCATTTACCATCTTCGTACGGGAAATTATCTTTCGTAATAACCTTATCCCCTATCAATGCCCAATACTCTCCTTTGTCTTTCGTCCCATCCGGGCGTCGATAAAATTCTAAGAGCGGGACGCAATCCGTCAGAAATCTCGTAAAATATCCCGTATCTTGTTCTCTGAAGAGTTGAATATTGAATGATTGCCATGTATTAAGCCGTTCAACGTTCAAATACTCTTTTGCGCCGGCGCTATCCGGCGGGACATCTTCATTGAACCGTTTTTTGATCCAATCTGTCGTCACGGATCGTCGCCGCATAATCCATCCCAAATCTTCTAATTCATGATGAAACGGCTCAAAGAGAAATTCATAATACGAGGCAATTTTGAGGTTGACATCGCCAACAACCACTTGTTCTTTTACCACCTGACCATCATTACCGATCACCGGAAATTCCCTTTGAACCATATTGGGTTTTGACATCGGAATCATATTCGGACTGCCGCATGATTGACACATGGGCGCATCGACTGGATTTTCGCTATTGCAATCTGCGCAGAGATTCATTTTTATAGGTTCATCGACCATGTGCTTCTCTTTTTGAATGTCCTCAATGTATTTGCCGGTATTGGTATTCCAGTATGGCACAGCAAGGCAACCACCGGTCAATAAACACCATTGCGCCATATCTCCGATCCTTAGACGCATATGTAGAATATCTTCATAATGCTTGCAGGCAATATCCTGAAAGCGCGCAGATCGCCGTGCCTTATCAGAGTTCACCCGATTCGTTACAGAGGGCAAGGGAAATGATTTTTCTACATTCGATTTAATCGTTTCCACTTTCTCAAAAATAAAATTCGTAACCGGAGTCGGGTAACTAATATCCACAGCCTTATAGCGCGGAATAGACGATTGCCATATTTTCGCATTATTCGCCTTTGACAATTCTAACCAATGATGACCTTTATGTTTTAGAACATTTCGATCCCATACGACTCTCTGTGCATCGTAGAAGTCCTTCATGGCAGTTTCTAAATCTCTAATCTCTTTGACACGTGTCGTATCTGTCGCCATTAAGATTCCCGTTCAAATAAATACATCACCGTATCACAGACTTTGCCATGTAAAAATATCTTTGAACTACCAAGCACGATGGCATGTAGATTGACAAAGGCTTCCTGTTGTGCATCGTCGTCCAGCCGTTCCATATACAAAAACAATTTGTTGTGATTTTTAAAGTACCACCACAGCACAGATTTTAAAGCTGATTCATACGCTGTGGGAAAATACTTTAGCACATCTGGTTTAATAGTAATAAACGCATTCGCTCCGCACCGGTTTTCCCGCCATCCGACAATACCCGCAATTCCCACATAATCTTTGACGTTTGTATTGGCTGCAACCGTTTCATAGAGACTGAGAAAACGTCCAGGATAGCCTTTCATCAGCATTTCTGTATCAAAAGTCATATAGGGTTTCACAATGTCGAAATAACACAATAAATGCGGGTCTTCATTCAATAAATGCGTCATTAACGCCATGGCTGACGGATTCGCCTTAAAATCATCAAAACGGATTATCTTGTCGCTCATTCAGCCCCGGGTATAATATTCTTTCTGTGTTCCTCTTCTGCTTGAATCTTGCGCAACGTCTCTTGCCGTTGCCGTTCAATCTCTGCGTCTAATTCACCATTTGGATTCTGTAAGATGTACTGCATACGATTGAAGTCTGTATTGACTTTCTTTTCCTGAATAGACATACGCTTGATCTCAATATCAAACAACTTCAGACGCTGATCTTCCGACACAGCCGATATATTACGTACTAACACATCCCGTTCGGCGCTCCACGCCAATTCCCGTTCCCGATACCACTGATCCCGTTCCCTGCGTTCAGTGGCAGCCATCCACTCCCGATAGGCAATTATTACTAATAAACATAGAATGATTATTTCGAGTAGCATACACCCTCCTAATTACTCAGTCCATACGCATAGACAGTTTCATCTACGCTGGATTCTCTTGGAATATACAGCACTCCTCCGCAGTGATAACATCGATCCGCAATCATAGGATTTATTTTGCCACACCGCAAACACGGCGTAGATTTACCTTGAAGGGACTTCACAATCTCTTGCCGAATGTATTTAATTTCTAATTCTGCCCGTTCCGACACGGTCATGGATGAATACTTCTGTATTGGCAATTCCTTTTGTTGTTCGATAATCGGATATATTTTCTCACGATAATATCCCATACAGTCTAATAAATGTAATTCCAGACCAGCGGGCGGAGGATGTCGATAGTTTAAATATGGATGAATAAAGTCTTTATGTCGTTCCTGTATATAGACTTTCCGTGATTCAAACAAAAATCCGATACTTTCAATGCGGGTCATTTTTGCACCGGCGGACGTTTCGCCCTTGATACTCATAATACTGATCCGATGTTTGGACGCATTGAGTATTTGTTGGATCATATCCCGATACCGGTTCCCGGGTTTAAATGTTTCCATGTACCGATAATCCGGGTGATACATTGTGTCAATACTGACGATTAAATCCATGAGTTGCTTATCGGTATAGCGCCCTTGAATGGCTTCTAATATCCACGAATTATTTCGCTTGTCCAATCCAACAACAAGGATACCAACACTATCATGATTCGGATCGTTACTATCTGATGGATCAATGATTTCATAGACAGTCATTTCAGCGCGTTGCGGTTCACGCCCAACTGCTGTATTATCACCGTAGTACGTCAACCACTCTTCCTTAAATACGTTCTCATGTTTCCCTGAAATAATCAATCCATACTGACTGAGGAAGAACCGCGGCGATGGTGATTGCCGGTATTTCTCACGTATATTTCTTGGCGTATGCCGTTCCGGGAACACAATAGAATCTTCGCCTATTGTGCGTTCCGCTTGGTTTTTAGGATGTAAAACAAAGTCAAACAGTTCTTCAAAAGTATATCCATCCTTTTGTAAAAGCGGTTGTTTGTATTGCCGGTAAATCTGGACTTTAGGGTTAAATTTTTCTTCGTCTTTCTGTGATTGCTGGAGAATGTTTTTCTGGCGTTGGAATACGTCAAAATCTTCATAGGGAGTCTGTGCCCACACATGCACCGATTCAAACGTAGCGACATTTTTCATTTCGGCTAACCGACCGGCTAATTTATTTTGCGTGGGAATGGAATGACAGTTCTTCTCCGTTACGACATCATCAAATAGCTGGATGCCATTCCCATGTGAGCCGGTAATGCTCTGGTCTAATCCCACCGCTTCAAGATTCGCTTCGACCGTGAACTCGGTTTTTAGTGCATACAACTCTACGTCTTCTGGGTTATATGCTTGCAGATTGATCAGACTAATAGATTTTTTGTTATATTTTTGCCGGTACTTGCGAACGGTTTTCGGATCGACTTTCAATTGCGGAAAGAACTGATGTAACGTCTTGTTAAAAACTAAAATATCGGCAATCTGTTGCAATCCATCGGAGGCGTCATCCATAATAGACCGGATGTACGCATTCGTCCAGTCGGGATGTATCCCCATCACCCGCACTAATCCGGCACGGCAGATAGTCGATTTAAACGTATCCCGCGACACCTCCAGGAGATACCAGTCTGGCTTATCATACATGCGGATTTTATCAATATCCGCACCCATGCTATGTTTCAATTCGCAGGCGGTAACGGCTTCGTCGAATAACTGCGCCATTTCCCAATGTTTTTTTCTATTAATTTTCTTCCGCCATTCATCTGTTTGAATCCAGAGATCGTGATAAAACCAAAACGTATTAATGGCATAGAGAAAATGTAATCCGGTGGGATAGAGTTTCCGAAAACTCTCCGCGCCCGTTGATTGGCATTTTGAACGATACAATTCATCGATTGCATATTCCCGGTAGTCCTGCGCTTCCGAATGTTTACTATACAGAAACGCAGGACGGTTTTTCACGGTATCGCCTGCGAAACTCGTCATGGATATTTTACCGCTTGTAATCCATCCAGATTTTTGTCGAATCAGTCGTACATTGCTGTAATGCACGCCCGATGATACGACTGTCTAAATCAAGCTTCATACCCACGCCTAACGCCGCCAGTCCTGTCATACCTCTCGGAATATAGAGATAGACCAACGAGTCGACCGCCGATCCGCCGCCGGCAATAGTTGACGGCACAATCCAAATAGAATCATTCGAGGCATATCCTTTCCATCCAAGAGTATCAATCGCAGATGTTATTTTCCCTAATTTACTGACAATCACGAAGTCGCCAGCCTTAGCCCCAGGCACGTATTTCCTGTTTAATCCGAAGGTAGTCGCCAATGTATTCACGGTATCAATGCGCGGATAATTTGCCGGTATTGCCTTCCCGTTATTACCGACTACGAGGGCATCTCCGTATTTAATCCGTACCGTCGCCCCGGACGCGTAGACCTGTGCCATACCTCTCTTGATGTAATACCCCCACTTTTTTGTCGCTACAGAATCATTCGTACCGGATTGATTGCCACCTAATAGGACCCCACTGCACAAACCGGTGAGTGAATCAGCCAACGTCATACCGAAAAACGGGCGATACCATGTAGTAATAGTATCCAGTCCAGCTGCGGCAGTCCGTATTCTAAACGAATCAATACGTGTCCAGAGATATTTCGACCAGCGTTCACTATTGGCAGGCGTTACAGTGCCAGACCAATTCAACGTATCTATGGCATTGGTAGAATCATATTTATCAAACACCGGATTTGTTGCTTTTTTCCCGCTAATAAACAACGTATCAGTGGATGAATTAGATATAGCCGATGCCATAATAAAAAACGGCGCTCCTGGATTCCCCTGCAATGTATCCGACATCAGCGCTTTCTTGTTTTTTGTTCCTAAAAGAGTCGTAGTCGTTGCATTGCCGGCGGTATCGTGTGCCGTATAGAGAGAATTACACGTATCCAGATAGACAAAAACCGCCATTGTCGTATCGGCTTTCAAGAGTTTTTGAGTTTTTAACGTTACTGTGGAATTGTTGAAAAAATATCCCCTGTCGCCCGCTTGCTGTATTTGTGCTTGAGCAGGCAGTATCCATCCGACAAGGAATACAAGCAAGAGGATTATGAACGATGTTCGCATTATTTTTTTCCTCCCTTTGCTTTTTTCCCCGTTGTTTCCGTTTCGTCTTCCGCCCTCACTTCCGCCGTTTTCCTTTGCAACTCCGCCGCCGCTTCCGCCGCTACCTGCGTTTCTACCATCGGCAGTATCTCTCTTTTGAGATATAATGCCGCATTGAGACTGTGCGGATCATCTTCCAAATGCTTGATCACGCCGCGCAATCGCTCCACTACGTTTTTGTCACTCATGGTGAATCTCCTTTATGGTTAATATATTAATTATAGACAGAATACGACTTTATCATCCGCTCCTATCGCATTCAGAAACGTAATAGTGAGATCGGATGTCGTTCCGCTATGCGCCGTCAAGGTATAGTCCTGTACCGGATCCTGTAAAAGACCGTTGAGATACACACCAATTTCAGCGGCATTGCTTGGCAATTGATCGATCAACTCATCGCCCAGATGATTCTCGAGCGCATCTTCCGTTTTGTTCCCCGCCAGCGTTTCCAGATTCCACGTGTCGTTGACTTCCGTAGTCGTTCCGGTTGCCTGTACTCCACGGAAATGAAAATACCGTTTCGGGTGGCTATTCACCACCTGATTGTTCATCTTCCATCGCGCTACTGTCATAACTTCTCCTTCTTAACTGTTAATGTATATTACTTTTTAAGCCGTGTTTTAATATCTAATACGCGTTTATCACGTTCCGCATTGTACTTTTCCATATATTTTTTATCCCATTCTTCCATCTCATCTTTTACCGACTGTTCAATATCCTGACATTTCCGGCATAAATGCACTCGAAACAAATCCGTAACTGCCTTTTGCTGTATATCCAACCCATCCTTCCACTCATAAAGCCTCTGTAAACATTCATCACACTGTATAACTAACATAGCTTCCTAAAAATAAAAAAGCCGGTACTGTTTCACGTGAAACATATCACCGGCGGCTATCATACGCCTATACCTATTACCAAAATGATAATATCGGTCAATATTAACCATTTCAGTAGTTAATATATATAAACCTTTTCTCAAAAACAAGAAAAAAATCTATTTATTCCCAATTATAGGAAAATAATAACTGTGGGAGAAAATACTTGTAGAATGACAATTTGTATATTATATTAAACAAAAACAAGAGAGGAATTATGGCACTGAATGAACTATTCGATCACCTTCCCGAAGAAGCCCAAGCAGCATTAACAGCTTTGAGACAGTGGCACACACCTACACAATCAAAACAATTAAAACATAATAAAATCTATAAAGAACCAGTTTTCCCAGATATCCCGGAACTTAATAGCATCATCATCTTCAGCACATCCGATTCCCCAGAACATAAATTCCTCTGCTTCCCCTATGAAATCTTATCCTCCACCGGTCAATATACCAGCATCGTATTATATTCCGAAATACCCATTCACTCTCTCGAAACATTGGAAACTTTTAAAAAAACTATCCTCGCACGATATACTAAAATGCAAGAAACCACTGAAAAGAAAATCATAAACCAGCCCCAATTTTGTAAAATCGTCTCTCAACCACACTGTTAAATCAAAACTGAACCGATTCAGTTCGCCCCACAATCAATCTTCTACCTAAAACAATACCAAACTACCCCAATTCAACCTATACCCGTTTCCGTGCGTCTGGTGCAATTCTAAGCTATTTCACCCATAAACACACACAAATCTGCACAATTCTATACCTAAGTGAATATATTATCAAAATCTTCCGCAATAGAATGAGAGGTTGAGGGATAAAACAAGGCAACGGCAAGGGGGGCTACCCCCCACCTCGACATAGGGGACACACGATAGTATGTAGCATACTAT
>ERZ1292629.1791-Hain-H43-01um-R1-1791-length-19855-cov-6_pt1 | contig 19855 bp, 20 predicted proteins | sample MGYA00564399_ERZ1292629 | MGnify/ENA primary metagenome ERZ1292629 (study PRJEB36523, sample SAMEA6512636) | groundwater metagenome | collected 2019-01-08 | study: AquaDiva: Metagenomics assemblies of 32 groundwater samples | reverse complement strand
TAACTTCTGTATACCGCAGTTCGGAAAGCGAGCTTTCGTGCTTGACCCCATGAAAATTTTTCATCTTGGCGGCCAGTTTTTCTTTGTATTTAGCCAGATCTGCCCGTAACTGAATTAATTTCATATGATTGTTCCACCTCTTAGGTGGAACATTATTTTGCCATCCCAGAACTAAAGCGGGCAAATTCAAAGAATAACCAGGCAAAACCAATAGTCATCGCAAATGGTGCCATAATTGAAACATAATTTTTGTGCCCTGGTTTGTAACCTCTTAACAACAATGAATTACTAACCACCGATATAGACGATAACGCCATAGCAAGTCCTGCGAGCTCTGGTTTTAAGATTAGACCGGCAAACGAGAATACTCTGGCTGCAATTGGAATTCCCGCCACATTGTAAAACAGGGCAAAAAACATATTTTGCTTAATCTTTTGCATGGTTTCTTTGGACAGATCGATAGCATTGACCACATCGCGTAAATCGTTTTTGATTATCACAATTCCCCCTGATTCCATGGCCACATCGGTCCCCGACCCCATGGCAATTCCCAGATCCGCTTGGGCCAGAGCCGGGGCATCGTTGATACCGTCCCCCACCATGGCCACCTTTTTACCCATGGCTTGCAGTTTTTTGACTTCATCGGCTTTGTCCTGGGGTAAAACCTCTGACAAAATATTGGTAATTCCCACCTGCTGGGCAATTGCTTTGGCGGTTCTGGCATTGTCACCGGTTATCATCCAGACATCAATACCCATTTTTTGCAGACGCTGTACTGCTTCTTTGGAGGTTTCTTTGACGGTATCAGCAACCGCTATTGCCCCCAAGACTTTGTCATCACAAGACAGTTCCATGACGGTTTTGCCTGCACTTTCCAAGTCATGATAAGTTTCATATTTTGGTTTACCAAAAAAATATGTTTTGTCATTAATTACTCCCGTAATACCTTGGCCAGGAATAGCCCTAAAATCAGAAACGGCAAATAATTTGCCCTCGTATTTTTTGACAATCGCTTCAGCCAATGAATGTTCGGAATAGGTTTCCAGGCTGGCTGAAATTTGCAATACATCTCCAATGATATCGGTCACGACTGGTTTGCCATTGGTTAATGTTCCAGTCTTGTCAAAAATAATAGCCTTTATTTTGCAGGCTGCTTCTAGGGGTTCCCCCCCCTTGACCAAAATACCATGTTCAGCTCCTTTACCTGTTCCCACCATAATAGCAGTGGGTGTAGCCAGACCCAAGGCACACGGGCAGGCAATGACAATGACGGCCGTAAAAGCCATGAGCGAAAAAGATAAAGAAGCACCAAGTACCAAGTACCAAATCCCAAAAGTAATTAAGGCTATAATTATTACGGCTGGCACAAACCATGCGGAAATCCGGTCGGCAAAGGCCTGAATGGGGGCTTTAGATCCTTGGGCATCTTCGACTAATTTTATTATTTGCGAAAGTGTACTCTCGGCTCCCACTCTGGTTGCTTCTATTTCAAAACTGCCGGTTTTATTAATTGTCGCTCCAATGACATTGTCTCCAATATGTTTTTCCACCGGCAAACTTTCGCCGGTAATCATTGATTCGTCAATGGCAGATGAACCCTTGAGAATCACGCCGTCTACCGGAATTTTTTCACCAGGCCTAACTAATACCACATCTCCTTTGATCACTTGGTCAATTGGGACATCCAATGTTTCACCGTTTCGGATAACCCTAGCGGTTTTGGCTTGCAAACCCATAAGTTTTTGGATGGCTTCTGAGGTCCTGCCCTTGGCCTTGGCTTCCAGAAACTTTCCCAAAATTACAAAGGTAATGAGAAAAGCGGCCGTTTCAAAATATAGTTCCGGAATCTTCATGAAAAAATTTATAACACTATAGAAATACGCCACAGAGGTTCCAATGGCAATGAGTGAATCCATATTGAATGTGCGCATTTTTAGAGCGGACCACATGCCGCGATAAAATCCCGCTCCCATAATAAATTGCACCGGCGTCGATAAAATAAATGAAATTATTCCAACATATGGTAATAATGACTTTGCCCCAGGAAACCAGCCAAAAAAATCAAAAAGCATAAAATAAATCATTGGAGCAGATAAAATAAAGCTCGCCAAAAATTTGTGCCATTCTGTTTTTATTTTTTGGCTTTCATCAATTGCATTTTCCGAAGCCTTGTACCCAGCCTTTGCTACAGCATTTTCCAGATCAGTAATCTTGGCCAGACTGGGATCATAGACGATGCTGGCTTTTTCTGAAGCAAAGTTGACCCGGGCTTCCGAGACTCCGGCCACTTTTTTTAATTGCCTCTCAATAATATTAGCGCATGAACTACAATGCATTCCCGATATGGCCAGATTTACTCTTTCTGTTTTTTTCATATCATTTATTATATATCTTCGGTAAGACATTGAACGACCCGTTGTACATACCCATGGTACAGGAAAAACGCATAGTCCCGGCCTCCGCCGGAGTAAATTCAATTATATTTTCTCCTTTGCGCAAACCCTGGCGGATCCCGAGTCGGGAAGAAATAATACTGCTGGCACAGGTATTAATGTTTTTGGAAGTAATAATCCAGCGGACAGGTGTGCCCTGGGTAATTGTAAAATTATTGGGAGTATAACCATCAGTATCTTGAACCATATAGACTTCTTGGACTCCATTTACAAGCGCTGTTTGAGCCCCCTTTACTTTGGGTGTTTCCAAGAAATTAATACCCAATAAATTTAGACCATTGGAAATATTAAAGATGGCAAGCATGGCCACTACCACTCCCGCTCCTTTGAAAAATAGTCTGGCAAAAGCTCCTTTGACAATTGAAGTCAGACCCCCTACTCCCAAAAGCCCAGGGGCAGTACCCAAAGCAAAGACACCCATTGTTAATGCCCCCGTTATGGGACTTCCGGTACTCATAGCAAATAACTGCATGGCTTGGGTAAAACCACAGGGCAGGAAAAAAGTTGAAGCCCCAAGCAGTGCCGGATTGGTCTGATCTTTGATACCAAATAGCCGACTGACTGATTTGGGCAGGGTAAATGAAATTTTTTTGAGAATCGGGAATATATCTACCAATTGGCCTCCCAATATCAACATGACAATACCAACAATTATGGTGAGCATTCCCAATACCGATGTCGAAAGCTGGAAAAATGATCCCGCCCAACCAATTAGTCCGCCAAAAATAAAATAAGAAATTATCCGGCCAATATTAAAAAGAAGATGGGGTTTAAATTTTTCCAAGCGGGAAGCTCCGGGGTTTTCTGCCGAGAAGCGGGCAGCAGCTCCAAGCACCAAACCTCCGACCAAGGCCATACAAGTAGAGACTCCGGCAGTAAGCCCTATCAAAAATACCACAGGCAAACTATTGTAACTGCCGGAAATAGAATCAGTCAGACCAAATACGCCCAAGCCCTTGGCCAACAAAAAAGTTCCCATGACAAGCAAGAAAACTATCCCCAATTCATGGTAATCGCGGGGATTTTTGGAGATCCAACCATGCTGGTCCACCCCTTCTGTATAGCCGGCATTCTCGATCGCTTTAATGACAGCCAAACTGTCTAAATTATTTTGGTAATCAATATAGGCTATGCCCTTCTGGTGATGAACTGTGGCCTTAACCACGTTGGGGACTTTCAATAATTCTTCTTCAAGAATTATTTCGCAAGACCGGCAATGCATGCCTTTGATATTTATTTTGCAACTTTGCATGAAAGTGAGTTTAGCGTAGAGGCTATGAAGATTTTATGAAGAAAGTGAATTATTTTTTATGTTTGCCATGATTTTTCATCATCCAGACATGCATGAGAATGCAAATAACTAACGGCGCAATCCACAACAATTTATCCATGTTTTTATCTTAACAATTATTTATGAATATTTTATGAAGAATTATCTGTTGACAATATTTTGTGGTTTTCCTTCAATCCAAGCTTTTATATTATCCGCTACAAGTTCATAAGACTTTTTATCAGCATCGTTTGTATTAAAAGCATTGTGTGGAGTAGCCACTACTCGTGAATTAGAATAATATAGGTCATCAGATGGAATAGGGGTCATAATTGTTGTTTCAACTCCATAACCAAATATCTTTCCTGATTCTAAACCTTTTAATACCGCCTTTTTATTGACTATTTCCTCTCTAGAAGTATTAATTAAAATAACTCCGTCTTTCATTTTCTCAATTTCTTTTTTGGAAATTATGTTATCTGTTTCCCTTGTTAAGGGAGCACAAATAACAATTACATCAGATTCTTTCAAGAGCTCATCAAAACTTACTAATAAAACACCCTCTATAGGTTTTTTTCTTTTATTTAATCCTAAAACCTTCATATTAAAACCCATTGATATCCTAACCACTTTTTTGCCAATGTCACCAAGTCCAATTACACCAAGAGTTTTTCCATAAACTTCCACCCCTTTGTAGTCAAAAAATCTAAAGGCTCCTTTTATCCTTGCATCCCGATCAAACTCTGTAATGCGTTTTGCAAGATCTAAAACCATTCCCCACGCATGTTCTGCAACTGATTCGGAACTTGCACCCTTAATATTACAAACGACAATGCCCACTTGCTTGGCAAAGTCCACATCAACCCAATCAATTCCTATTGTGAGAAGAGCTATTAGTTTAAGTTTCGGCAATTGCTCTATTAATTCCCTCGAGATTAATCTAATTCCAGATGATCCAGCAATTAGTATTTCCGAGTCTTTAGCCAACTTGACAACTTCATCCGGGCTTAATTTTTGTTTATTGTGAACAGATAACTCGCCAAGTTTTTCCAAATCGGCCTTTATATACTCAATTTGGGGATTGGAGGTTATGCAACAAATTTTCATTTTACTTTCTATTTTATTATAACCTAATAGGTGGACTTTTATTTGAATAACTGGAGATGAAGATTCTTATGAAAACCTGTAGAATTGTCTTTATGAGTGACATATATCTGTCTTCGCCACATCGAGATTTTGAGAAAATCAAAAGAATAGATGTCAATGGTATTGAGTACTGGGAAGCCCGAGAGCTGATGCCCCTACTTGAATACAAAGAGTGGAGAAACTTTGAAATAATAATTGCAAAAGCCAAAACGACCGCTGAAAAGAGTAAGCAAAACATTATAAGCCATTTTGTTGAAACCAACAAAATGGTCGATTTGGGTTCAGGAAGTGCAAGAGAGATCAGTAACTATAAGCTGTCTAGATATGCTTGCTATCTTATTGCCCAAAATGGAGACTCCTCTAAACAGTCCATTGCCAACGCTCAGACCTATTTCGCCATCCAAGCTCGTAGACAGGAGTTGGCACAAACTCTGGAGGATGATAGAAAAAGATTATTTATACGTCAGGAAGTTCGTCAACAAAATAAACAACTTTTTCAAACGGCTAAAAAAGCTGGGGTCACTGAATTTGGAAAATTTAATGATTTTGGATATTTGGGTTTGTACAACATGCATATACCAAATATAAAGGAGAAAAAAGATATTGGCGCAGACAGTATTTTGGATCGGGCAGGATCTATTGAACTGGCTGCTAATTTGTTCCGTATCACTCAAACCGAAGACAAAATCAGGCGAGAAGAAATCAAGGGCCAAGGTAAAGCCAATGTTGCCCATTTTGTAGTTGGAAAAAAAGTTCGAGAATCTATTCAAGATATAGGGGGAATCATGCCAGAGAACTTACCGCCTCAATCACACATTAAAAAACTAAAACCCGGCCAACAAAAGTTGATTAAATAAAACGAATTTATATCATTACCAAATCTTTCTCTACCCGCTTTAGAAGCACAGCATTGACGGCGACAATGATGGAGGAAATAGACATCAGAAGAGCTGAAAATTCAGGCCGTAAAGTAATACCGAATTTTGGATAGAGGACACCGGCAGCAATAGGAATGGCCAAGACATTGTAAACACTGGCCCAGACCAAATTTTCTTTCATTTTCCGCACAGTAGCTTTGGAAAGCTTGATGGCCCGCAAGATATCCAGGGGGTCAGATTTCATGAGGACCACCTTAGCAGTTTCAATTGCTACATCGGTCCCAGCCCCAATAGCAATACCAATATCCGCCTGAGCCAGAGCCGGGGCATCGTTGACTCCATCTCCCACCATGGCCACAAATTTGCCCTCGTCCTGAAGTTTCTTGACATATTTAGACTTGTCTTCTGGTAATACTTCAGAAAATATTCTAGTTATGCCAATTTGATTACCAATAGACTCAGCTGTCTTTTTATTGTCTTGCCCTGAGACAATAGTCTGTCTATATCTTTGGCCAAAGGGGTAATATCCACATGACGGTCAGCCATCAGTCTGATTGTTCCCACCAATATTTGTTTGTTTTCGATAATAGCTTCCACACCCAAGCCTGCTAAATTTTGAAATTTTTCAATTAAAACAGCCTGACTTAGGGGGTGTGATGATTTGGTTTCGGCCGCGGCGTCCAAGCGTAATATTTCATCCTGGCTAAAATTTTTGACACTTGTTCCAGGGTGGGTGCGTCTTTGATCAAAATATTATGTTTTGCCCCTAAGCCCGTACCCACAGCCACAGCGGTAGGAGTAGCCAGGCCCAATGCATCAGGACAAGCAATAACGATAGTTGAGATAGCAAAAGTGAGAGCCATCATTAGAGGCTGACCCATGACGAAATACCAGACAATAAAAGTAATCGCTCCTCCACCGACTGCGATAATCACCAAATATTTGGCAAATCGGTCAGCAATTTTTTGGCCCGGAGCTTTGGAGTTTTGGGCCATCTCCACCATTTTGACAATTTGGGCCAAGACGGTATCCCCGCCTACTTTGGTGGCCATAAATTTGATTGATCCTGTGGTATTTATTGACCCGCCAATGACACTATCGCCCGGTTTTTTGGACACCGGCAATGACTCGCCTGTGACCAGTGATTCGTCAATGGCAGTTTCTCCCTCGGTAATCTCTCCATCTACTGGAACTTTATCACCAGGCTTTAAGATCAGAATATCGCCCACTTTTATTTCGGCTGTGGCCACCAATGTTTCTTTTCCATCTTTCCAGAGCCTGGCCTGTGGGGGCACAAGATTAAAAAGAGCTTGCAGGGCGTCTGTGGTCCCCCTTCGGCTTTTCATTTCCATCCAATGGCCAAACAAGACAAAAGTAATAAGCAGTGCTGCCGCTTCATAATAAGAGTCAGAGTTACCCAAAAAAGTAAGCAGGACCGAAAAAGAGTAAGCCGCGGTAATACCCACAGCGATTAGAACTGACATATTGAGAGTTTTTTGTTTGAGAGCCTGGTAAGAAGAATAGAGAAATATCCAGCCGGAATAAAAATAGACCGGGGTGGTTAACAAAAATAAAATCCAGGGATTAGGACTTTTGACAAAATAAGTCAGAATAATTATGGGGATAGAAAGAATAAGAGAGAAAAAGAATTTGTATCTAATATCCTCTTCCATCATCCGGGCCATTTCCCGGCCGGCCAAACCGGTGTGATCCATGCCCATGCTCATGGTCATGCTCATTTTGAATTTGTCCCAAGCCGATGACTGATGATTCATCGGTATTAGAGTCATGCCACATTTTGGACAAACCCCAGGCTTGTCCAGCATGATCTCTTTGTGCATGAGACAGGTATACATTTTCATCATGTTTATATGATAGCAAATATTAATTAAGTTATTATGAAAGCACATGTTCCACCTCTTAGGTGGAACTTGCTCAAACATAATTTGATTTTACTCTTTTTATTTCTTTGAAAAGAAATTTGAGATACTGGCGAATAGATAGCCGACGAGCCAGGCCGAGACACTGGCTGAAATCAGACCCAAGACAAAAGATTGGACGGTCAGATTCGAAGGATTAAATTTTACCAGCTCGACCCCGTGCAACCAGGATTGAGCAATGGTAAACATCAGGTCCGGAAATAAACCGACCAAAATCCGGCAGGCCACAAAAACAATGGCTATTGTAGCGGCTAGAGCATTGGCTGTTGCTGTTGGTTCATGTTTCATTTATTCTCACCTCCTTCTTTTTCATCAGAATTATCCATAATTTATTATAACTCCATTGGGCGGACTTTTGTTTGGATATCTACAGCATCCCATATACTACTAATTTTATTTCATTGGTCATTAGACTTTAGTGAACGAAACATTAAGATTACTGATAAAATTATTAAAATAAATACCCCCAGATCCAGCCAGGAGTTTTGAAAGGATTTGGAAATGGCAAAGACCCAGAGGCGAAGAGGGCGGGTCAAAGGTTCCATTTGGTTCATCTGAATTTGGTCAAAATAATTAAAAATGGCCATGAGAATTCCCGTCATAATAAATATTCCTGCTCCCAAATGTTTAAGAATATTTGAAATCTTTCTTTGATTTGGACCTTCTATTTTATCGGTGACTTTTTTATAAAGAACGGACATGACAAATAGCGGAGCGACAATGCCCATGACATAGGCCAGAGCAACTATTAGGGCTTGGAGTGTGGACGGTGATAGTGAAATCAGAGTGACAGCAGCCAAGAGAACGGGGGCACAGCAAGATGATGTCAGACCGGACATGACACCCAAACCAAAGACGCTCCCCGATGTGACATCGGGGTTAAATTTTGGCATATTAAAAAACTTGGGCATTTTGAAAAATGGTTTGACAATCATAATTCCCATGATTATCATCACTACTGCGCCAACATAATAAATGCTTTTGTGATAGGTATCCAGAAAAGAAATAGCAAAACGAAATCCCAACGCCACCGGGACCAAGACAACCGCCAAGCCCAGAGCAAAAACCAGAGTGTAATAGATGACTTTGGTCCGGTCTTTAAAGATTGTCCCCAAATATGAGGGGAATAAAAATGTTATACAACATGGAGCAAACAGGGCCAGAGAGCCAGCTAAAAAGGAAGCCACCAGTGACACTCCAAAGAGCATCATTTGACGACAGTCTTAACGGTAAATGTCAGTCTTGGTTGGCTCGGATCATTGGTGCCCACATAGACATCGCGGGTAACCGGACCATAGACCGGCATGATATAAGGCTTGTAAATTACCCGGACAATGGCAGTATCACCGACGGCAATTTGGTTTATAAATCCACCAGGGGCATGCATGCCATACTCTTTACTGACTTTACCTTGATAGACAATTTGACCCACAGTGCAATTGCAGCTGCTGGAAACACTGGTAATTTGTAATGGCTGATCCCCAATATTTTTAATGACAAAGTCACGCGACTTGACATCAGCTACTTTCATTTCTCCCAAGTCCGCTATTGTTTCCAAAGCTTCCACTTTGGAAAAGATTTTGGCATCAGGAACACCCAAGTCCGCTTGGTTTCGCGTCACCAACCAAATCATGCCAAAAGTAATTATAAGAATTCCCGCCAAAGAAATGATGATGGTTTTGGGTGTCATACTCCACATCCTCCTCCTGATTTAACTTGGGGGACTAGGCCTTCGGCTTGGAGTTGCTGGCTGACCTTACTATAGCCTTGGCCACTGGAATAAGCTTCTCCTAAGACTTCCACCGGATTGACATTTTTCCAGTCAATATTTTTCTTGGCTTTGAAAAAAACTGCCAGCTCGGTATAGGTTTGGGGGAACCAATATGAATTAATCACCAAAGCTTTTTTGTATATTTCTGCCTCTGGCATTCCGGCCACGACCGCCATTTCAATAAACCCCAGCATCCCGGCTCCGTGATTGCAGTCGGGAAAGGCGGTAGAATTGCCACAGCATGGTCTATAAATATTTGCAGAAATACTTTTAACCAATTCTTCCTGTTCAGCCGTAAGTTTGATTAAAGTCTGACTATTAAACAACTTTCCGCCCTCCCGCGACCCCAAAGTCCAGCCACCTGTCGAGGCAAAGCTACCTACCTGATCTTTATACTTTGTTCCCATTACACCATCTGATAAAACTTTGGCTTTATTGGTAATTCCCAACGGCCAGAGCAAATTTAATATTAAAGCTGAGTTTTCTTGAGTCATAATAATATTATTAGCGTCCTTGAGTTCCAATAGGTTTTTTGCCTCTGGGTGGCGCTTCAAGAATTTTTCTTTATCTATCGCCCCCGTCTGAACCATTTTTATGATTATGTCACCCCATGAGATTCCCAAATTAATACTATCTGGCAGAACATCGGCAGTTTGGGAAAAATCAACCACCTTGGAAACGACAGGCACAGTCACAGGCACAGGGGTTTTGTATCTTGTTCCCAAATAAAAAGCCAGACTGATAAAAGCTAACAAAATAAACTTTTGTTTCATAAAATGATTTTAATAAATAAATTATGAAGATTTGATGAGGGGTAAATAAATTGAAAAAATACTACCGTGACCAACTTTGCTTTCTACTTTTATTTCTCCCTGATGCGCTTTAACAATAGACCGGGCAATAGCCAGTCCTAAGCCCGACCCCAATACTTTTCCTGATTTGGATCCGCGGTAAAACCGCTCAAATATATGGGGTATATCCAAAGGATTAATCCCAACTCCGGTGTCTTTAATTTGTATAATCGCTTGATTGTTGTGAGTAGCCAAATTCAAATAAATTTGGCCATTATTTTTTGTAAACTTTACAGCGTTATCAAGTAAATTCAAAATGGCTTGACCTAATTTGTCAGACTTTCCCAATACTCGGATATCCGGTGAAATGCGGCTTTTGATAATTATATTTTTGGGTGTGGCCAATTTGACAGCGATATCTTTTAGGTCTGTGAGTGTTTGTGACAAATCAATGATTTCATTTGTCTTTGGGCTTTGGGACTCAGACCAGGCCAGGTCCAAAACGTTTTTCAGTGTCGTTGTAAGTTTATTGACATCAAACAAAACTTCATTCAAAACTTTTTGATACTGCAATATTGTTCTGGGTTTGACTTTGGTAATTTCAACTGTCGTTTTGATAGTCGCTAGCGGAGTCTTCAATTCATGCGCCACATCACCTATAAATTGCCTCTCGCGGGTAAAGGCCTGATGCAGGCGGTCTAGTAATAAATTGAAAGTTTGGGCCAATTCTTGGACTTCGTCTCCCGTCTTTGGCTCAATGAGCCTCTCATCTAAGTTTTCGTATCCTATTTTTCTTAAATTTTGGGTTATGGTGTCTATCGGACTGATGGCTTTTTTGATAAGTAAATATCCGCCGATAGAGACAGGTAAAATCAAAATCAAAAATGTTGCACCCAGAACTATAATCAGGCTTTCGAGGGACTTGGAAATAACATCTATCGGGTGAGCGACCAGAATCACCCCCTGTAAATTATCACTGTCAATTATCGGGGTGGCCAGGAAACGCATTTGCGATCCACTGATATTTTTGTTGGCAAAGAATTGTTTCCTGTCTTTATAGACCTTGGCAAACAGATCGCCAAAAACCGTAGCATCACGATTTAATGTTACCGAGGCATTAAAAATCTGGCCTTTGCCGTCCATGGCAACAACTAACATCCCGGGTATTTCAGCAAATTCGCGGTTAAAGGCCTCGCGGGTCAGCATACTGTGCATGCCTATGCTATTGCCGGTAATCAGACTTACCACTCCCGCACTGTGAGATTTGAGCAGATTGTCAGTGTGGGTCGAGAGAATCTTTCCGGTCACTATATAAAAACCAAAAAAGGCCAAAAATGTTACCACCAGGAAAGCAATAATATTCCAGACCGTCAACCGGAATCTGAGACTTTTATATTTTGTATCCCACGCCATGGATAGTATGAATTAATTTAACAGCTGAATTTGAATTAATTTTTTTCCGAAGGGACGCCACAAAGACATCGACAATATTACTCATACCGTCAAAATTATAATCCCAGACATGCTCGGTAATCATAGTTCTGGTCACGACTTCTCCGGGATGTCTCAGTAAGAATTCTAGAATCGCAAATTCTTTTGGTGTCAAAGATATACTCTTTTTGTTTCTAATACAAGTGTGTTTGAGCGGATCCAACGCGAGATCGTCAAAAACCAAAATCGAAGTTATATTATTATTACTGCGGCGAATGAGAGCATAAATCCGCGAGCGCAACTCTAGAAAAGCAAAGGGTTTGGCCAGATAATCATCGGCTCCGCTGTCGAGTCCCGCGATTTTGTCTTCCAGTGTAGTTTTAGCAGTCAGCATTAAAACTGGGATTTTAATATTTTTTTCCCGCAATTTTCTACACAAAGAGATTCCATCTAATTTCGGAAGCATAATATCGAGCAAGATTAAATCGTAGGTTTCTGATTCGGCCAGATACAAGCCCTCTTCCCCATCGAGGGCAATATCAACCGCGAATCCCTCCTCAGTCAAACCTTTCTTTGTGACTTCTGCCAGACGTGCCTCATCTTCCACTATCAATATCCGCATGGGTTGATTATACGCCACGAGACATGAAGATATTCTTAAGCGGAACTGTTCAAAAATACATCCTCTATAGAGTCTATAAGTTTGAACACTATTTCATTTAAGCCTTTTTCTCCCAGAGTCTCAGGTAAAGAACTAATAATATTCATTATTGAAACTCTCCTAAATTCCTTTACCATATTTTTAATTTGTAACTCTGGATACAAAGCAAAAATTAAACCCTCGATAGTTTCAAAACCTTTAAAGTATCTGACGATGCTTACAGGGATCTTGAACCCATTTCTCTGGAGTAGGTTTAAGGACTCAACTAGTATCGGTCCAGATTGTTTCTGTTGTTCTAAATATGTTTTAGCGTCGAAAGTATCTGTAATTTTTTGGATTAACAAATCATACTCGTTTTTAATTACGTTTAAGTTGTCTGAAGAATAAACCCCACATAAATTGATAAGAGTATTAAAAGATTCAGTTGAATTTCCGGTCATCATTGAACGCAAATATTTTAATATCAAGATTCGTTCTCTTTTTGAGAGTGTCCCCATTATTCCAAAGTCAATAAACACCAATTCCTTGTTTCTAGTGAAAATTATGTTTGCCGGATGGGGATCGGCATGAAAAAAACCGTGAATGTGGGACATTTCCAAAGTGTTTTTGATCAAGTGGCTAACAATCTCTTTTCCATCAAATCCTAGTAGTTTCAGTTCTTTTAATGTTGTCGAATCTTTTTCCTTCTTGGACCGAATAATCTGGCTGAGATTAAAACCATCAATATATTCCATTGTCAGTACTCTTGGAGTTGAAAACTTTCGATATACTTTTGGCCCTCGTATGCCATCTTTAACAAGTTTCTCCATCTCGTTAAACTTTTCGATATTTGCGGCCTCTAATTCATAGTTAAGCTCGTCTTTTGTCCACGATTCAAACTCCTCTACGATATTACTGAGTTTGTTGGATGGTCTAAACAACATATCAACCAACCATGCTAATTTTCTAAGTATAGATAAATCAGATTCGACAAGTTTTTTTGCATTTGGCCTTTGTACTTTTACCGCGACTAACGTTCCGTTTTTAAGTGTAGCTTTATGAACTTGAGCGAAAGAGGCGGATGCGATAGGAGTCGAATCAAATTCCTTGAACAACTCGTCAGTGCCATATCCGAATTCTTCGTGGATAACTTCCTCAACTTGGGACTTAGGGAATGAAGGAACCTCGTCAAGTAACTTATAGAGTTCATTGCAATAGATATCAGAAATAACATCTGGCCTAAGGGCCAACATTTGACCCAACTTAACAAATATTGATCCAAGTTTTTCTAATGACTCTCGTAGTAGAGTTGCCCTTTTGGAGATATCCTCCTTTTTTCTAAGTCTTACAAATATAGCCCAACCCAGAGGTAAAAAAATAAATAAAATATCTCCGAGCCGAATCAAATGGCTTATTGTATTTTTCATAGTCTAATTTTACATCTTTGGGTTATCTTTTTGCTCGGGTTTTTTCTCCTTACAACCCTCACAAACAACAATTTTGTGAGAAGATTTTTCAAAAAACCCAATATATGCTTGTGTGCCAGCTTTCAGTTTTTTGTTACAGAGAGCACAAGTAGTATTTTTATTGAGAATAATCGGCTGATACCCAATTATCGAATCATCCCCTTTGTTGAGATAATTTCTAAGTTTACTATCGATCGCATCCCAAACATCTCCATGAATCTCAATATAATCCTCTACGAGGTTTCTTATGAGATTTGATGTACTAACACGATGTTTTCTCGCTTTGGTAGCTACTTTCTCAAAAAGATCTTTTGAGACACGGGTATGTAAAACTTTTTCTTGTTTCATGTCTTGCATAAAATAGACACCTTCTTTCAATTACAATGTATACATTGTATCACGCAATATTGGCCATTGTCAAGCTGTAACTGCTTAATTATACTTTATAGATGAATTATTGGACAATATTTTTTACGGGACTAACTGCGGGAGGCTTTTCCTGTTTGGCTTTGCAGGGTGGTCTTCTGGCTGCGACATTGGCCACAAGCGCCGAAGAAAAAGACAAGACTTCTGATTGGTTGCCTACTGCCATGTTTTTGGTTTCCAAAATTATTGCCTACACTATTCTAGGCGGACTGTTGGGATTATTTGGCTCAGTCTTTCAGCTTTCAGACACGGTCAAAATTGTTTTTATAGTTACGGCATCTATATTAATGTTGGGCTTGGCCGGCAATATGCTCAATCTTCATCCCATTTTTAGATATTTTGTTCTTCAGCCACCCAAGTGGGCAGCCAGACTTCTAAGAGATCAGTCAAGATCTAAGAGCTTGGTAGCACCGGCTGTACTGGGGGCTCTTACTGTCTTTATTCCTTGCGGGGTAACCCAAGCTATGCAAATATCAGCCATTGCCTCGGGCAATATCTTTTCCGGAGCCATGACCATGCTGATGTTTACTCTGGGCACCGTTCCTATTTTTATGGCCTTGGGATTTGTGACCACCAGACTTTCAGAAAATTTCCGGGCCAAGTTTTTCAAAGTTGCCGGAGTCTTGGTAGTTTTTATTGCCCTTTCCAACCTCAATGGAGCAATGGTTCTCGCTAATTCACCCTATACTTGGGACAATTTTACTTGGGCTTTTAGCGAGACTTTCCTACCAAGTAACCAATTAACCAATAACCAAGTAACAATTACAGCAACTTCATATGGTTATTCCCCCCGCGAATTTACAGTCAAGAATAATCAGCCGGTGTCAGTGACTATAAATTCCAAAAACAACCGATCTTGTGCCAGGGCATTTACTATTCCCTCTTTGGGAATATCCAAATTACTTCCGGAAAACGGCACAGAAAATATTTCTTTTACTCCCACAGTTACTGGACGAATCGCATTTACTTGTAGTATGGGAATGTATACAGGGACTATTAATGTCGTTAATTAGTTATTAGTTAGTTGGTTACTTAGTAACTATGTTTAAATTTGAAGAACTACGAGTTTATAAAGAAGCAATAGAAATATCTAAACTTGTTTATAAAATAACCAAAAAATGGCCTAACACGGAAATCTATGCATTGACCGACCAGTTGAGAAGAGCTGTTGTTTCAATTGCTTTAAATATTGCCGAAGGAAGTGGAAGAACTAGTAAAGACTTTGCACATTTTTTGGGTATTGCTAGAGGATCATGTTATGAATGTATCGCTATTTTGACTATAGCAAGAGATCTCGGTTATATTGACCAAGCTGACTATCAAGACTTGTATAATAAAATTGAAATTATTTCAAAAATGTTATCATCTCTAAAACTATCCATTACTAAGTAACCAATAACTAAGTAACTAATAACCATTTATGCCAAGTAACCAAGTAACTAATAACCAACTAACGAAACAGGCATTTTCTATCAAGGGAATGCACTGCAGTGCCTGTGCGACCATGATTGATTTGGATTTGGAGGACTTAAGGGGCATAAAATCGGCCAAAACCGATTATGCCAAAAGTGAGTTGAATGTAGAATATGACGAAAAACTAATTTCAGAAAAAGAGATTATTGCTTCAATTATGAAGTCTGGTTATTCTGTAAAGTGAGTTTGAGGAATGTAATTGTCTAAATCGCATTTTGTAAACCAAAAAGTGGTAGGAATGCGGCAAGGCAAATTTTTTGACGATAGATTTGCCTTCCGCGTGTGGATCAGGTTACATATTAAGAGGAACCTTGATCTAAAACTCTGGGTGATTTTCATCTCCTAGAAAGGAGGTGATCCATCCCCAGCTTCGGCTAGGGATACCTTGTTCAAGTTGTTCCCCGATTTTCATGGGGCTTGGACTATATCTTCATCCGTAAAATTTAAAATTTTGCGGCGCTCGCGTGTAGTCTCTACGGACTCCCCGCCCCTGGCGGGGTTGCCTCGGTATTCCCATAACTCATTATAAGTCTTAGGGTTCACCGATACAGCGAGATTTTTCTGCAAAATTACTTCTGCAGGTTGCAACAAATTTACAACTTAGCCCTCATCGCTGAGTTCGCCCTTGTCACCCGCTGAGCGGGTAGTATCAGGCGCCCCCAACTTTGCTGGCTTGATGGGCGGTGTGTACAAAATCTGAGAACGTATTCACCGCAGCCTGCTGATCTGCGATTACTACCAAGTCCGGCTTCATGGAGGCGAGTTGCAGCCTCCAATCTGAACTGGGGGGAGGTTTGATGGGATTAGCTCCGCCTTGCGGCTTGGCGACCCGTTGTTACTCCCCATTGTAGGATGTGTGTGGCCCTGGACATAAGTGCCATGCTGACTTGACATCATCCCCTCCTTCCTCCTCACTCTACGCGAGGCAGTTCATCATGACTATTGAACACGACGTAAGGGTTGCGCTCGTTTCCACACTTAAGTGGACACCCCACGGCACGAGCTGACGACTGTGAAATTCCTTTATTACTAAAGGCACGGACTATACCATATCCCGATTAAATCGGGACCCGGCGTGTTATTCCGATGTGACATCGGAATCTCATCTTTGGTTTTACAGAAAACCTCAGAATCAGTCTCTACGGGGCAACAACTTGATACAATATAAACATAAACTTGATAAGTATTTTTGCAAAAATATCTTCCGCAAATAAATTACCCAAGTCCCTGCATGTTTATACACATACAAGCTCGCAGAATTTTCTTCAAATTTCAGAATTAATTGCAAATCCCTCTGAGCATCAAACATATTTCCATAAGCAATTCTGATACCGGTTCGGTGTTTTTGATCATAATGACCATCTCCATCGATGCGGCCAGAAAGGTATGGAATGAGTTTTTCGCTCGGAATATTTAATTCTCCTGTTTTTAAAGACATAAACAATCTTGTCATTTTGCGGTCATTTACATAAACACAAAATGCTTTATGTTTTCGCTTTCCTGAAATATAAGTCCTCATCTTTATTTGGTGATTTGGACTAATTTTCTGTAAAAACTTAGAAAATCTAGCAATCAATTGCTCTGAAATAGAAGTTAACCCTATCGAACTTGCTCTCCAATAACCATCCGCTAACCATAATCCTAAACAATAATAGTCATCAGATGTATTAAAAGAAAAAGTTGTGCTTCCCTCGGTATTATCTTGACTCTTCATAGTCTTATTTTGACGCAAACAAGACCCGAAATCAAGACTTCACCGATATGAGCCGGTTTAGACATTAGCATTACTGCTAAAGTGGCCGTCACCCAGAATGGGTGTAGCCATGCAACAGCTGTACTAGCCTTTTTACAAATTCCCCACGTTTCTGCGGGGTAGAACGCTAGCGTGTCAAACCTAGGTGAGGTCCATCGCTTATTAACGAATTAAACCACATGCTCCCCTGGTTGTGCAGATTCCCGTCAATTCCTTTAAGTTTCAACCTTGCGGCCGTACTCCCCAGGCGGTCCGCTTCACGCGTTAGCTCCGACCCTCAACCTTGCGGCCAAAGATCAAGCGGACATCGTTTACGGCTAGGACTACAGGGGTATCTAATCCCTTTCGCTCCCCTAGCTTTCGTTCCTCAGTGTCAGTCATGTCCCAGGTACCTGCCTTCGCCCTCGGTGTTCCTGATAATATCAACGCATTTCACTGCTACACTATCAGTTCCAGTACCCCCTAACAGACTCGATCCGATCAGTTTTTTGTCCGGGTCCGAGGTTGAGCCTCGGGCTTTCAAACAAAACTTGACCAAAAACCTACGAACTCTTTACGCCCAATAAATCCGGATAACGCTTGCACCCTACGTATTACCGCTACTGCTGGCACGTAGTTAGTCAGTGCTTATTCTTCCCGACATGTGTCGGAACAAAAGAGGTTTACGACCCTAAGGCCTTCATCCCTCACGCGGTGTCGCTGCGTCAGACTTTCGTCCATTGCGCAAAATTCCCAGTTGCTGCCATCCGTAGATGTATAGCCCGTGTCTCAGTGCTATTGTGGCTGACCGATCTCTCAATCCAGCTACCCGTCGTAGCCTTGGTAGGCTTTTACCCCACCAACTAGCTGATAGGACATAGGCTCCTCCTTCGGTGACCCGTTAAGGCCTTTCATCTTGCGATATTATGCGGTATTAGTGATCCTTTCGGACCATTATTCCCCGCCAAAGGGTAGATTCCTATGCATTACTCACCCGTCCGCGATGCCGATAGCCCCTTGCGGGATCATCGGCATTCCACTTGCATGCTTAAGGCACACCGCCAGCGTTCATCCTGAGCCAGGATCAAACTCTCAAAAAAATTCCTACCACTTTTTGAATTACAATACATTCGACTCAGCTCAGTATTGCACTGAGTAAAATCGAAGTGCAAAAAATGGCGAATTGACAATTAAATTACACTCAAACTCACTTTTCAAAGAGCCTTCCTTTCCTGAAAGTAGTGTGATTCTACACAAAAGAAATGAGTTTGTAAAGGACTATACTTGCGGCTACATGCACATTTAAGCTTTTGTTTATCCCTTCCATCGGAATTTCTACAATTATATCCGCCATATCTAGTACAGCTTGTGAAATTCCCACTGTCTCATGACCTACTATTATGGCAATTGGAGTCCCCTCTCTTAAATTAAGAGAGGGGTGCAGGGGTGAGTTATATAAAACCGCTCTCGGATCTTGTTCTATCGCAACAACTTTGAGATTTGGAATTTGGGATTTGAGATTTGATATTGCGCTCTTTGCATCGGCAAAATATCTCCACGGTATCCAAGTTTCGGTACCAACGGCTGCTTTATGAATTCTGGAATTTGGAGGCGTTTCGGTCTGCCCGCATAAAATAATTTCTTTAGCTGCTATGGCATCTGCCAATCTAAATATCGAGCCAATATTATATGTATCCAAAACATTATCCAGGACAATATATATTGGCCTGCGCTTAATTTTTGACAATTGTTCTGGAGTTGGCGGGGTAACTCGAAGTTGCTTGGCGTTTAATTTCACTGTAATACGCTCCACTCAGCTTGAGTGGCAAAAAGTTTGTCATGAAATTCCCAGAATTTACCCTGATCACGGGCACATTCGGAAGCTTCAGCGGCTTTTTGAGCCAAGGGATGAATCTGGGTTAAAGGAAAATGTTTATAGGCAAATAGAATCTTGTCTCCATATTCACTCAGGACCTGATTGACAGTCGGCAAAGCCCGGCTACAATATGGACACTGAAAATCCGAAAATTCTATCATTGTAATAGGAGAACCCACCTTCCCTTTGGTGGAGGCGCTACCCACTTCGACATTCACCCGCTTTTCGGTGGGCTTATTTTGACCGCCATTGATTTCTTCATCCAAGATTTTTTTGAATTCGTCAAAAGGTACGGCTCCGGGAATTAAGCGGCCGTTTATAAAGAAAGCCGGCGTGCCATTGACTCCGGCTTGGGCTCCTTGAGCGGAATCGGCATCAACTACTGATTTTTTGCCTGTCTGCATACATTTTTTGAATTTGCTTACATTAAGTCCCGTTTCTTTAGCCAGGCTTGCCAGCTTAGCATCAAACGATTGAGCCTTCCCACCCCCGCCACCGCTTTGCAATTTGTTCCACATCATCCCAAGGCGCATACTCGGCCACAATCGGTTCGCAATAGGCT
>ERZ1292629.1790-Hain-H43-01um-R1-1790-length-19855-cov-6_pt1 | contig 19855 bp, 21 predicted proteins | sample MGYA00564399_ERZ1292629 | MGnify/ENA primary metagenome ERZ1292629 (study PRJEB36523, sample SAMEA6512636) | groundwater metagenome | collected 2019-01-08 | study: AquaDiva: Metagenomics assemblies of 32 groundwater samples | reverse complement strand
GACTTTTTGCCGGAACCTGTCGGGGATTCCATTTTCGCGGTCATGTCGGAAGAATTTGGCTTTGTTGGTGCGATAATACTTATATCTCTTTTTGTCGTTTTCGCCCTGCGCGGGCTTAAAATAGCCGACTCTTCGGGCGACCAATTCGGTAGACTCCTTGCGACGGGAATTGTTATACTGATAGTGTCCCAATCGTTCATAAACATAGGGTCAATGATAGGAATTCTTCCCCTCACCGGAGTGCCAATCATCTTTGTAAGCCATGGCGGAACAGCGCTTATGTTTGCCCTGGCGGAAATTGGCATACTTCTTAATATTTCCCGCCGCGAGAAACGGCAATCATGAATTATGGAAACTATGTTTTATTCGGTAAGTCTTTTTAGCATTAACTTCTAACAGGATGAAAATACTCTTCACCGGCGGAGGTTCGGGCGGGCACTTTTACCCGATTATCGCCGTCATTCAATCCTTAAACAAAGTAATCGACAAAGAAAAAATAGTCGATTCTAAAATATATTATTTCTCAGACTCACCTTACAACGAACGGGCGCTGTTTGAAAATGGCGTAATTTACCAGCATATCCCTGCCGGTAAATTACGCCGATATTTTTCGGTGCGTAATTTTTTTGATATTTTTAAGACAATTTTAGGAATCATCCGCGCGTTCATTAACGTCTACGCCGTATATCCCGACGTTGTTTTCGGAAAAGGAGGGTACGCCAGCTTCCCGACGCTCCTTGCCGCTAAAATTTTGAGAATTCCGGTTTTCATACATGAATCGGACTCTGTTCCCGGACGAACCAATATGTGGGCATCAAAATTCGCCAAACGTATCGCCATCTCTTACGAAGGAGCGAGTAATTATTTCCCGAAAGAAAAAACGGTATACACCGGCCAGCCGGTGCGCGAGGAAATTCTTGTTCCGATTGAAGAAGGGGCTTCAAGTTATTTGAATCTTGACCCGTCACTTCCGACAATCTTAATTATTTGCGGCTCGCAAGGAGCGGAACTTATAAATAATGTCGTGCTTGACGCTCTGCCTGACCTTGTAACCAAATATCAAATAATACACCAGACGGGAAACAATAATATTGAAAACGTGGAAAAACTTTCAAAAGTAATTCTTGAAAATTCAAATTACAAAGAACGATACAGGCCATTCGGTTACCTTAATGCTTTAAGCGTGAGAATGTCCGCCGGGATTTCTTCTTTGGTTGTTTCGCGCGCCGGCTCTACCATGTTTGAAATAGCCGCTTGGAAATTACCGTCTATCGTCATACCGATAACCGATTCCAACGGAGACCACCAGCGTAAAAACGCCTTTAATTACGCAAGGGCCGGCGCCTGCACCGTCATAGAAGAATCAAATCTTTCCCCGAGCGTCCTCAAGGCTGCAATAGAAAAACTTATGGGGAATAAAGAACTATTAAAAACAATGTCCGTAGCCGCGGGTAAATTTTACCAACCCAACGCGGCGGAAACTATCGCGCGCGGGATAGTTGAAATGGCTTTAGAACATGAGTCATCCTGAAAAAACGCCGGTTGTGCGAATAGCCCCGTCACCGACCGGGAATCTCCACATCGGCACGGCCCGCGCCGCTCTTTTTAATTTTCTTTACTCCAAGAAACACGGCGGTAAATTTATCTTGCGCATAGAAGATACTGATAAAGAAAGGAATAAGCCTGAATACGAAAAAAACATAACCGACGGCCTTTCGTGGCTTGGTATTTCGTGGGATGAATTTTACCGCCAGTCTGAGCGTGTAGAAATTTACCGTTCGCATCTTAAAAAATTAATTGAAAACGGCAAGGCATATATTTCGAAAGAAACTCCTCTTAAAGAAGGGTGGAGGGAAGAGGTGATTCGTTTTAAAAATACGAACGTAAAAATAAAATTTGATGATGTTATACGCGGTGAAGTAGAATTTGACACGACAGAACTCGGTGATTTTGTCATTGCACGCTCTCTTGATGAGCCGCTTTACCATCTCGCTGTAGCAATTGACGATTTTGAAATGGGGGTAACGCATGTTATCCGGGGGGAAGACCACATATCAAACACTCCGCGTCAAATATTGATAGCTGAAGCACTCGGCGCGGCAAGGCCAATTTACGCCCATATTCCTCTTATTCTCGCCCCTGACCGCTCAAAGCTATCAAAACGCCACGGCGCCGTCGCGCTCACAGAATATAGAGACCGGGGATATCTACCGGAAGCGATGCTTAATTATCTCGCTCTTCTCGGGTGGAACCCAGGCGGGGAAGAGGAATTATTTACTATTTCCCAATTAATAGAACTCTTTGACCTGGGGCGTGTCCAAAAAGGAGGAGCGGTATTCAATATAGATAAATTAAATTGGTTTAATCGGGAATATATAAAACAATCGCCTGAGATAGTAAAAAAGGAAATAATGAAAATTACGAGTACTGACATCAGCACCGCAGAAAAATTTCTTCCGCCTGTTTTGGAAAGAATCTCAACGTTAGGCAATATAAAAAACCTTTTTAACGGCGGGGAGCTTGATTTCTTAAATGAGCCGAAATGCCCGAAAGAAAAACTGCCGTGGAAAGGGGAGACCTCGAACACCGCGGGGAAAAATCTTGAAAAAATAAAAGCTCTTTTTGAGTCTTTGGACGAAAAAAGGTTTACAATCGAAAATATCAAGGCGGTAACAATGCCTTTTGCCGAGAGCGCCGGGCGCGGCTCGGTTTTATGGCCGCTTAGATATGCCTTAACGGGAAAAGAAAAAAGCCCGGACCCTTTTTCTGTCGCTTATATTTTGGGGAAAAACGAATCTTTGGCGCGAATCGGGCGGGCGATAAAAACACTAAATGCCTAAATATTTCAGAATTTTCGGCACATTAACGTTTTTGTTTGTATCTGTTTCCGTAATTTCAACCGCGCCGGCTTTTTTGCTCGCTGAAGAAAATACCGCGGCAACGGAAGAATTATCGTCGGAAGACGAAGCGGGCAAGGAAGTTGCCGAACTTAAAAAAATGATTGCCGACCGAAACGCGGAAGTTGAAGGAATAGAAAAAGAAATCGCCCTTTACCAGAAACAAATTGATGAAACCGGCAAAGAATCAGACAGCCTGAAAAAAGAATTGAAAATACTGGAAGCAGAAAAGGGCAAGCTGCTTGCGGAAATAAAGGCCACCGAAAAAAAGATAAGCATCACTAACACGAATATAAATAACCTTAACTTAGGAATAGCGGGAAAAAACGAAAGTATCAACAAAAGCCTGGACACACTCGGGGCGATTATTAAGAATGTTGATTCATTGGAATCAAAAAATATAGTTGAACTGGTTTTAGCGGAAGATAAAATATCGGACATTTGGGAAAGTATGGATACGTTAATAAGCGTGGAAAATGCCTTAAAAACACACATAGAAAATGTCCGGAAACTTAAACAAAATCTGGAAGACAACAAAAAAAATAAAGAAGCAGAGAGAAAAAAACTCCTTGGATTCAAAGCAACGCTTGCGGACCAGAAAAAAATCGTTGAAATAAACCAAAGCGACAAAAACACTGTTCTTAAAGAAACAAACAATAAGGAATCGGAATATAGGAAACTTTTGTCCGAACGTCTTACCAAAAAAAATAAACTGGAAAGGGAAATATACGAATTCGAAAGCAAGCTCCGGGTGGACATTGACCCGGCGAGTTTGCCGCCTGCAGGCGGCAGAGTGCTTTCTTGGCCGCTTGATTTCGTAAAAATAACCCAATATTTCGGGGATACGCCTTTTGCCACAAAAAACCCCCAGGTGTACCACGGGAAAGGGCATAACGGGATTGACCTTAAGGCGAGCGTCGGAACAAAAATCAAAGCCTCGCTCGGCGGACGAGTGGTCGGCACCGGGAATACGGATACTTCCTGCTACAAAGCGTCCTATGGGAAATGGGTGCTCTTGGAGCACGGCAATGGGCTATCAACCATCTATGGGCACCTTAGCCTTATCAAAGTGAGCCAAGGTGAAATTGTAAGCACGGGACAAGTAATAGGCTACAGCGGCAATACCGGCTATACCACAGGCCCTCATCTTCATTTCACGGTACTTGCTTCAAAAGCGGTGAGAATATCGGAGCCGACGGGTCCAAACAAATATATAAGCATAACGTGCGGCACGTATTTGAGACTGCCGATTTCCCCGCAAAACGGATACTTAAATCCGCTTTCATACTTATAATAAATACTGCTCTACTGGGTAAATAAGCTCTTTCGATAACCTCACTCCAAATATGATATAATTTCGCGAACCGGCCTTTATCTGCGCGCCCAAACGCGGGGTCTCGGGATAATTTATATGATTTTAAGTGTTTTAAAGATTTTTGTTCCCACAGTTGTGGCTTTTTTTATTGGGATGATTATCGTGTCACCTCTATCGCATTATTTTTACAAATATAAAATGTGGAAAAAATATTCCCGTAGCAGCGAAAACAACGAGGGGATATCTACTGATTTTAAAAAAATCCATAATGAAAAAGGTGAATTAAACACTCCGCGGATCGGGGGAGTCATTATTTGGCTTAGTGCTTCAATAACTATTTTGATTTTTTTTGTTATATCTAAATTGTTTTCAACGGATTTGACTGAAAAGATGAATTTTTTAAGCCGAAATCAAACCCTCTTGCCTTTTTTCTCTTTAATAGCCGCCGCCTTGATTGGGATATCCGACGACCTGCTTCAGATTTTCGGCAAAGGGTCATACGCCAAAGATAGCCGCGTATACCGGAAAATTAAAGTCGCTACGATTATCAGTATCGGCTTGATTATTGGCTGGTGGTTTTTTTATAAATTAGGAGTCTCTTACATTACCGTGCCGTTTTACGGTTATCTGGATTTGGGATATTTTTTTATCCCGTTTTTTATAATTGTGATGTTGGCTGTCTTTTCCAGCAGCGTTATAGACGGGATTGATGGACTTTCGGGAGGTATTCTGGCATCTATCTTTGGCGCTTACTCCGGAATCGCATTTTTTAACAACCAAATTGACCTGGCGGCTTTCTGCGCCGTCATAACCGGCAGTATTTTGGTTTTCCTCTGGTTTAATATACCGCCTGCGCGATTTTACATGGGGGAGACGGGCATGCTTGGATTAACCGTCACTTTATCGGTTATTGCTTTTTTAACCGACACGGTGCTTATTTTGCCGATAATTGCTTTCCCGTTAGTTATTACTTCTTTATCGGTTATTATTCAAATACTTTCCAAAAAATGGAGGGGCGGAAAAAAAGTTTTTTTGGTAGCGCCAATACATCACCACCTTGAAGCCAGGGGATGGCCATCATACAAAGTGACAATGAGATTTTGGGTTATCGGCATAGTTTTTGCCATTTTGGGGTTGATTTTGGTACTTGTCAGCAACCAGTTTTGATTGGCCGGGCCTTTTATGCAATACCGTTTTGCTAGCCAAAACAGGCAAGTATATAATATAAGGTGTTCAGCTACGACAGATTTTGTACTTGTAACAACTCATAGAAATGAAAAAAACAAACCAAAAAGGATTTATCCTGAAACTTATAGTAATACTAGTCGCGTTATTCTTTATTTTGAGTTATTTCAATATCAACATAAAATCGGTAATGCAATCACCGACAACGGTGGAAAACGCCAAATATCTCCTCGCTTTGGGTAAATCTATATGGAGTGGGTACCTGGAAAAGCCGACAGATTATCTTTGGAACAATATATTCGCGGATTACATAAAAGGAGCATTCAAGCAAAATATAGAAAATTTAACCGCGCTTAAGGAAGGAAGAGCGGCCGAGATACAAATTTTCCCGCAATTCCTGCCCCAGTTGCCGCAAATGCCGGCAATTCCTGGCATAAATAGCGCTGTTCCTAATTAAACAGATTAGCTGTAGGGAAGACCTCTGTTGCCGTAAAGTTTTGTTAATGGTCGCAAAAGATATATTGTGCGACACTATCTTATATTTAAACCCTCCATCCAAAGAAGTACGGATTACTCCTCCCCCGCGGGCATCAGCACGATAATTTTTCAAAAACCTAAAAAGCAAAAATATTAAAAAAGTTTGTTTTCTTCACGGGTAAGAAGTTCTATCAATTCATCAAAATAAATTTTTATTTCCGGCGAAAGGGCGATTTTGTCTTTCTTATAACCGACAATCATGTCTATCGTTATCCCCTTCTCTCTCCAGGTGCGCCCACCGTCGGTATAAATATTTAAAGTGGCATGAACTTTATCCAGTGCGTAAACAAATCGGCTTTCATTATCACCCCGCTCGTTGTAACGTAAAATCAAGCTATGAAGTTCTTCGAATTCTGGGAATTCTTTCCGTAGGCGCACTGCCGCGTCTTTTTCCCGTTTTTCTTTGCTTTCGCGCTCACTTTTGTCGGTAGTGTAAGCGTAGGTGTCGCCGGCATAAACTTCGACTAAATCGTGAACCATGGCGTATTTGATGACAAGATTTATGTCCAAATCCGCGCTTGTTTCCACCGCAAGAAACCAGGCAAGCATGGCGAGTTGGTAACTGTGCTCTACGTCATTCTCGCGCCTGTCTTCCCCATGCACGCGCAAGGCCCGCTCAACTTTGCGGAAATCGTTAAGAAGCTTGGAAAATTTTATGAGCTTATCCAGTTTTGACATTTCTGTGGATTAACCAGTATACGACATGGGATATAATTAATCATATGGCAAACAAAAAGAAAAAAGTTTACAAAAGCGCCGTTTCCGGCCGGTTCGTGAGTAAAAAATATACAAAGAAAGCCGGCAAAAAAACTACTTTCACGGAAAAGGTTATCGTACGGCGTAAAAAAAGAAAATAGGCCTCTAATCCCACAAATTAGTCCACCAATCGTGGGTCAGGTTTAAAAAAATAACCATCGCCACGTAAAACGGGGCGAGGGCGACGAACAGAAGTTTTTTAATAGCCGAGATAAGCAAATCCATTACCGTGTATATTTTGTTGATTTTTCATTCTATCATCTACTCTTTCTTTCATACAACCCCATAAGTTCCGCTTTGTCTATAATTCTTCCATCGATTGCGCGCAATAGTTCCCCGGGTAACGCCCCCCGCTTTAAATTTACAACCCCGTCTAAAGCATAGAGCTTGAAAAAATAGCGATGAGTTCCGGTTCCGGGGCAAGGTCCCCCGTATCCTATGGAACCAAAAGTAGTTCCTCCTTCTATCGCGCCGCCGGCAAAATTATTTTCATCAATTTTGTTTGAATCAGGCGGAATGTTCCAGAGAGTCCAGTGCGTCCATGTTCCCGACGGCGAATCGGGGTCTTCAACAATCAAAACCATGCTTTTGGTTTCAGCCGGTATTTCTTCCCATGCGAGCGGCGGATTAATATTATTCCCGTCGCAAGTATATTCTTCCGGTATTCTCTCCCCATCTTTAAACGCCGTGCTTGAAATTTTCATTTTTGATTTTTATTTTTTAATAATTTCTATTCGTACCGCAGAGCTTCTATGGGATTTTTTTGCGCCGCTTTGCGCGCGGGATAAATGCCGAAAATAAGCCCGGTGCCAGCGGCTACAATAATCCCTAAGATAGTGGCTCCAACAGGGAACTGGTATTGCCATTCTAGATTTAAATATTGGGAAAGCCCGAATGCCGTGACGAAACCCAGAAAAAGCCCCAAAACAACGCCGATGACCCCGCCCATCATGGTGAGAATGACGGATTCAAGGAGAAATTGCGCCATTATATCGCGATTACGCGCCCCAAGTGCTTTTCTTAGGCCTATTTCGCGCGTACGCTCGGTAACGGTAACGAACATTACGTTCATGACACCAACGCCGCCTACGAGCAAAGAAATGGCAGAAACCGCCGATAAAAACGCGGTAAGCGCGGTAAGTATCGTTCCAATCTGGTCTATAACGCCTTGCTGGGTTTCTATGTAAAAATCGTCTTTCTCCGGGTCGGTTATGTTATGGAGCTCGCGCAAAGTAGCGGTTATATCTTCCACCGTCTTTTTTACAAACTGAGGCCCTTCGGCGCGAATCATAACCTCCTGAAAGTAGTTTTTCCCGGTCAAATACGTCTGCGCGGTCGTATAAGGAATCACGACAAGCTCGTCCGGGTTAAAGAACGCCGCACTGCCCTTTTTCTTAAGAAGGCCCACGACCCGGAAACTTTTATTGCCGATACGTATTTGTTTTCCAATCGGGTCATCAAGACCGAAAAGTTCGTCCGCCACTTTCGCCCCGATTATGGCTACGCTTGCTTCCTGATTAATATCTGTATCATCGAAAGCGACTCCCCTCTCAAGCTCGACGTTCCCCATTGATAAAAGAAATTCAGCGGACCAGCCGAAAATACTGGGCCTATACGTTTCCCCCTGATAAGAAACTTTGTCCGAGACAATAACGGCCGGGGCGATATCGGTGATATAAGGAGCGTTTTCCTTGCGCTTCAATGCATTAATATCGCGCTCGCGTATTGAATCGGAAAAAAGGGTCTGTGCGAAATCAGACGGCCCTTTGGGTTCGCGTCCCGGGCGCAAAATGATTGTCTCGGCCCCCATCCCCTCTATCTGGCTTAAAATTATTCTCTCCGCGCCCTGCCCTATCGAAACGATAAGCATAATCGCGGTGATGCCGATAACTATCCCCAAAATGGTAAGAACCGAGCGCGTCTTATTCGCGTTAAGTCCGGTAGAGGCGGTTTTTAATGTGTATTTTAATTTCATCGCTTTTACTTGGTGAAGCCGGCGCTCTTGCGGCGGACTGGAACTCTGGTATCGCTTTCAATCCTACCGTCTTTGAGGCGAATTATACGTTCGGCATGCTCAGCGGTGTATGTTTCGTGGGTCACTAAAATTATGGTATGGCCCATTTCTTCATTTAAACGCTGTATTGTGTCCATGACCAAAAGACCTGACTTGGAATCAAGGTTGCCGGTCGGTTCGTCGGCGAAAATAATCTGGGGAGAATTAACAAGGGCTCTCGCAATAGCGACGCGCTGTTTTTCTCCGCCTGAAAGCTGGGACGGCTCAAAATCAAGGCGATGGGAAAGTCCGACCGCTTCAATTGCATTTTTTGCCATGTCGTCCCACAGACTTTCTTCAACGCCTGAATAAATAAGCGGCAATTTTACGTTATCAAGCACCGTCGTGCGCGGCAGAAGGTTGAATGACTGAAAAACAAATCCCATTTTTTCGTTCCGGACTTTTGCCACTTCTTCTTCCGAGTAATGCCCGACCCCTTTCCCTTCAAAATTATATTGCCCGGCCGAAGGATTATCCAAAAATCCCAAAATATGGAGCAGGGTTGATTTTCCACAGCCTGACGGGCCCATCACGGCAACAAATTCTCCGGCATTAATATCGAAAGTCACGCCGTGAAGAACCGGTGTTGCCACTTCTTCGTCATGATAAACCTTGGATAGATTCTTTACGCTGATTAAAGACATGAAAAATAAGTTTTGGGAAAACCGCGCGCAAGAAACACGGAAAATTTTTAACGCATTTTTACGATTTCTCCCTCGGAAAGACCGGAGAGAATTTCAACGTCGCCGTTTGAACCGCGGAGTCCGGTTGTTATGGTTATTTCATATGTATCTTTACCGGCAATGACACTCACCGTTTTGACTCCCTCTTTGGTGGCAATCACTCTCCCGGGCAAAAAGAGTACGTTTGACCTACGCTCCCCTTCAATATCGGTATTCGCCGTCATCCCGGAACGGATACGGGCATCCGGAATTTTAAATTGGAGGGTTGTTTTGTAGGTGGAAATTCCGTCAATAACCGTCTCGGCCGGATCTATTGACGATACAATTGTCCCAAAAACTATGTCATTCCCGTAGGCATCAAGCGTAACTTTTGCTTCGTTGCCAACTTTTATTTTTGAAATATCGGCCTCGGGAATATTCGCCTCAATTTCATACTTGGAATCTGACATAACCGAAACCATGTTTACGCCGATAGAGGCGATTTCGCCGACTTTTGATTCTTGTTTGGTAACCACGCCCGCAATCGGAGAGCGGAGAATCGTCTTTCGGTATTCCGCCTCAAGACTTTCCACGCTCGCTTGCGCCGCTTCCACTTTTGCTTCCAGGGCGGCAATTTCTTCTTTAGTCGCCTTGGCTTTTTTCAAAGAAAGAGCCGAACTGGCGTTTCTTAATTTTTCTTCCGACGCAATAAGGGAATCAAGTGCAGTATTAACGCTTGTGCGCGCCGCAGATACGGCTGATTTATAAGTATCAATGGTTGTCTGAGAAAGAGAACCTGACGGGGTAAGGGCGTTCACCAAAAATGCCACTTTATCGAGAAATGTCTGTGTTGTTTTCAATACGCTTTTTGCGTAGGCCGCGTCCGAAAGCAGGTCGGAAGAAGACGAAAGCGCCGATAATTTTTTGTTCCAGTCATTGAATAAATTTTCTATGACAGCGCGCAACGATTCAACGTCTATTTTTTGCTGGGAGTCGCCGACATTAAAATTCAACTGCGGCGACAGAGACCGCGGGTTTGAGAAAAACTGGTCAACTTTGTTCCGCACCGCGTCATCCGCGCTTCCATAGCCGCTTCTTATGTCGTTCCCAACGTCGGTTTCGGCGTTCTCAACGGCAATTTCGGAAACGGCAATATCTTCCGCCTTAACGCCGATATTTAGCTGGTCCAAAACCGCCTGTTCCGCCTTGGCGGTGGCGCGAGCGCGGGCAAGGTCTCCGGCTATGGAACCGTTTTCAAGAGACACAAGAGCATCCCCGGCCACAACACGCTCCCCTACTTTTTTATGGACTACGGCCACGCGTCCGCTTTTTTCAAACGATAAGTCGGCTTCGGATGCGGCTTTGACTTTCCCGGTCACGGATACAATCTGGGAAACTTCCCCGCGGCGGACCAAAACGGTTTCCGGCGCCTTTTCTCCTGCTCCGACAATGAAAAAATACGCGCCTAGGGCAATTAAGACTATGCCAAAAAGACTCAAAAAGGGATGTCTTTTAAAGGAATGGAAAACTTTAATGATAAAGTGCCTCTCTTTGTTATTCATAGCGGCTTTAGGAGATTATAATGTGAAATTATACCAAATTTTTTCCGCCCCGTCCTCCCCTTTTTCTCTCTGTTACAATGTCGTAATGAGAACCTCCTACTCCGCTCTTGAAACCTTCGGTATTTGCCCGCAAAAATACAAATTTCAGGAAATAGATAAAATCCGCGCGCCAAAAAGAATTGAGGCGGTTTTCGGCACTATCGTCCATTCCGCACTCAAGTACATGTTTGAGCGTAATCCCCTCTTCCCCACCGAAGACGAAGTTGTGAATTTTTTCTCGGAACGCTTCAACGAAAAATCAGACGCGGTGGAGTGGCCGGATGCTTCAAAAAAAGAGCGCGCGGAAAAACTTTATTATGACGAGGGCGTCAAATTAATCCGCAATTTTTATGCCAAAAACAAGCCGTGGGATTTCAATCCGGTTGAGCTTGAAGGGCGTTTCCAGGTTGAAATAACGGGCGATAACGCGATAGAAACACACACGATAGCCGGAATCATAGACCGCTTGGATAAAGACCCGACCGGTGATTCCTACGAAATCATAGATTACAAAACCGGGAAAAAAATGCCGTCGCAGGAATCGCTTGAAAATAATCTTCAGCTTGCCTTGTACCATTTGGCAATCTTAAAGCGCTGGCCCCACTTAAAAGCGGGCCAAGTTAAAACATCTCTTTATTTTCTAAAACATAATGAAAAAATTACGGCGGTTCCAAACGAACATCGCGCGGAAAATGCCATAAAAATAATTTTGGCCAAAATCGCCGAAATAAAAAAAGCTGCCGAAACCGGGGATTTTCCCCCTGTCCCGTCAGCTTTGTGCGATTGGTGCGGATTCAGAAAAATTTGCCCGATGTGGAAACATATTTACGAAGAAAAATCGGAAACTCCGGACGAATCGGCGGCAAGCAATGCCATAAAAGAATATTTTGAAATAAAAGAGACGGAAGAAAAAAATGACAGGCGCTTAAAAGAAATCAGGGGAATAATACTCGCTTACATGGACAGCAAAAAAATAGGGCGGGTATTCGGCTCGGGGGGCTATATTACCAAAATGATTCAGGAACGCGTGTCTTTCGACATGGAAAAGGTGAAGTCGGTGCTTGAGAGCCTCGGCAGGTGGGCGGAAGTGCTTTCGCCAGATTCCAAAAAAATAGAACGCCTGATGGAAACGTTGCCCGAAGAAACCCGGGAAAAACTGGAAGAAACGGAAAAAAAGAAAAGTTTTATCGTCCTAAAACAGACGAAAAAAGAAGAATAACCTGCGCAAATCAGCGGGGTGCGCAATTCGCGGCAAGAGTATAGCCCGATTGCTCGGCTTCCCGAGGCGTTGCAAAAGAAACGAGGTTTTCTTTTTTGATGCGGGAAACTCCTCCGCACCACGGGAAATAATATTTGCTTCCTCCTTTTGAAGCAAGGACATTTGACTCTGCTCCTTCTTCTCCGGGAGATTTGGGGGAAGGAATCGCCTTAACCGGTGCGGCGGAAGAAAAAGTATTCTCCGGGATGGTTATTTTCACCGGCTCGCGGTTGCCACCAATCGCCGACAAACGGCCCAAACCAAAAGACGAAAAAGCGACCAGGACAATGACTAACGCGATAAAAATGTCCTCTTTTTCTAAAAATGAAACCCCCTGATTTACCCGCGAAAAAAGAGACTTGCCAATTCGCCTTAAATAGGCTATTATTTTGTACATTATTTTATGGCCTAAGCAGTTCGCTTTTAACTATAAACTAAAAACTAGTAACTAAAAACTGATTAAAAATGGCAACAAGAAAGGCTGCGGGGTCGGCAAAAAACCTCACTGATTCCAACCCGAAGTATCTGGGTACCAAGCTTTATGACGGCGAGCGGGCTAAGGCGGGCTCAATCATTGTGCGCCAGCGCGGCACAAAGATTATCCCCGGGAAAAACACCCGATTGGGCAAAGACCACACTATTTATGCGATAAAAGAAGGTAAAGTTAAATTTACTTCCCGCAAGAAAATCGGCTTCAATAATCAGACGAAAGTAAAAAAGGTGGTAAATGTAATTTAAACAAAACCCCCCGCTTTAAGCGGGGGGTTTTGTTTAGGCCGGGTCGACAACAAGAGTTACGTACGCTTTTGAGCTACCGGAATCTATTTCTATCTTGAATGTTCCTATTTCTTTTATCGGTTTATCAAGCTTGATGAAATGAAGTGGGATTTCGGCGTGGAGTTTTTCTTTGAACAATTTTTCTATCTCTTTTATGTGAATACCGGCGAAAAGATGCCCGAGTTCGTTGGCTTTTTCTTTCACTTCTATCCTCTTCCCGTCCAAAGATTCCACGTTTTTTCTAAGAAGTTCTTCCTGGATTTTGTGTTCCGCCTCGGCCTGAACGCTCAACGTTTTTACGCGCTTCATTGCCGCTTCTGTTGCCGGCTCCCCCAGTCCCTTAGGTAAAATAAAATTTCTGGCATAACCCGGTGAAATTTCTTTCACTTCATACCGCCTGCCCACTCCGGGAACATCTTTCAGTAAAATTATTTTCATTTTTTCTTCATTAAGAAATCAATCGCTTTTTCCAATTGTGTGTCTTTCTCTTTTTCCAAATCCCCTTTCTTCGTCTCAACCGTGATATCGGGTTTCAGCCCGTTTTCCGATATGGAAACTCCGTTAGGAGTAAGCCAGCGCGCGATCGTTATTTTAAGAGAAGTATCCGGTGTTACTTTTACCAATTCCTGAACCGACCCTTTGCCGAATGTTTTTTCCCCTATGAGAATTGCAATCTTGTGTTCGCTTAAAGCACCGGCAAGAATTTCCGACGCCGATGCTGACCCGCCGTTCACCAAAATTACCATCTTGAGTTTGTCGCTGAAAATATTGTAGCCGTGGCTTCTGAAAACCTTGCCTTCTTCCTCTTTTTTGCTTTCTTCTTTTACCACAATCTTGCCGGACGGTAAAAACCAGCTTGCCATGTCCACCGCCGCTTCAAGATACCCTCCCGGATTATTTCGCAAATCCAAAACAAGTTTATCCCCGCCGAATGACGAAAATTCTTGAAGAGCCTTGCGGAAAAGGTCGGGGGAATTCGCCGAGAAGCTGTAAAGGCGGATTATGAAAACATCACCTCGGCGTTCGGTATCAATCGTCGGTATGGCGATAGTGTCGCGGACTACCTTAAACGGCAAAGGCTCCGTCTCGCCTTCCCGAAAAATCGAGAGCTCAACCGTGGTGCCTTTTGTGCCGCGGATTAGAGAAACGGCTTTTTCAATCGTCATATCGTTGGTCGGAGTTCCGTCTATTTTGAGTATCTTATCTCCTGCTTTTATCCCCGCGCGGTATGCCGGCGTGTCCTTAAGCGGAGCCACGACGGTAATAACGCGGTCGCGCAGGCCTATTTCCATACCGACACCCTGGAATTCACCGTTGATGGATGCTTCAAAATTTTTCAAATCCTGCGGCGGGAAAAATACGGTGTAAGGGTCGCCAAAAGACTGAGCAAGGCCGGCGATTGCTCCCCATACCTTTTCCTGGTCGGTTGGCGCTTTTTTGAAAGTTACGAACTTATTGGAAAGAGCGCTCCAGGCACTCCAAAAGGCCTTAAAATCGGTCCCGGGAGCAACGATAACGCTCTCCGGTTCTTTATTGGAAATTCCGATAACATTACCGATTACCGGCAAGCGTTTTTCGCCAACCACGGTTCCGGCGCCAAACGACGCCCCCGCTACAAGCAAAAAAGAAAGAACAAGGGAAACCCTCTTTAAGAAATCAGGGGAAAACATAAGTAGAGAAATTATCGCAAAATTATTGGCGCCGGTCAATTCAGGGCGGTTCGGGGGTAGCCCAAAAACCTCCTTCTCTGTTATAATTTAAAAAAATATAAGCTTACCAAAAAACATGCTCACCACCCATACCCATAAAAAGCTTACCTGGATAGACCTTGAAAATCCGACCCGCGACGAGGTTGAAAAGTTAATGAAGGAATATGATATTCACCGGCTGGTGGCCGAAGAACTTTTGGGTCCTACCGTTCGCCCCAAAGTGGACTTGTACGACAATTTTATTTATTTGATACTCCACTTCCCCACCATAAGCCACAGTCATAACGGGGAAACGGAACAGGAGATAGATTTCATAATCGGCAAAAATTTCATAATTACCGTGCATTACGAGATGGTTGACCCATTACACGAATTCTCAAAAATTTTTGAAGTTAATTCTCTTCTTGATAAATCCAACATCGGGGAACACGCCGGCTATATTTTCTTCTACATAATGCGCGAGATATACAAAAATCTCGGAAACGAACTTTCAACCATAACAAACCGGCTAAAGGACATTGAGGAACGGATTTTCAAAGGGGAAGAATCCAAAATGGTTGAAGAAATATCAAACACCAATAAATCCCTTCTTGATTTCAGGGAATCAATCCGTTTCCATAAAGAAGTGCTTGAATCGTTTGAGGCGGCCGGCAAGAGATTTTTTGAAGAAAAATTCCATTATTATCTGCGCGCGCTTTTGGGAGAATATTACAAAGTTTACAACCAGCTTGAAAACCAGAAGGAAACCCTAATAGACTTAAGAGAAACCAACGAATCTCTCCTCACCGCCAAATCAAACGAAATTATGAAAACCCTGACGGTTATGGCTTTCATGGTTTTGCCGGTTTCTCTCATTACCCAAATATTCGGCATGAACACAAATCTTCCCATAGTCGGCGAACAATACGATTTTGAAATAGTTCTGGGGATTATGGTTGCCGCCATAGTTTTCGTCTATGGTTTCTTCAGATATAAAAAATGGCTTTAACCTTCTACAACACGCTGACTCGTAAAACCGAGAAATTAGTCCCGCTTAAACGCGGGATTGTTTCAATGTATCATTGCGGTCCTACGGTCTATGACCGCGCCCACATAGGCAATTTGCGCTCATACGTATTCGCCGACACCTTGCGCCGGACGCTTGAGAATTATAAATACGAAGTGCGACAAGTGATGAATATAACGGATGTTGACGATAAAACCATAAAACGGAGCCGCGAGGAAAACGTCCCCTTAAAAACTCTGGCGAAACGATACGAGGAACTGTTTTTTAAAGACCTTTTGAAACTTAATGTAAAAATTCCTGAATTCACGCCGCGGGCAACGGAACACATCAAAGAAATGGTCGCGATGATAGAGAAACTTTTATCCAAAGGAGTCGCTTACAAAAGCGACGATGGCGTGTATTTCTCTATCGGCGCTTTCAAGGGATATGGGGCCTTAGCCGGCATTTCGCATAAAGGGGAAACGCGCTCGCGGGTAAAAAACGACGAATACGATAAAGATAATCCGAAAGATTTTGCGCTTTGGAAATTCCATTCCGAAGAAGACGGGAGTGTCGCATGGGACGCCCCTTTCGGCCGCGGACGCCCCGGCTGGCATATAGAGTGCAGTGCCATGTCTATAAAATATTTGGGTGAACATTTCGACATACATACCGGAGGTACTGACTTAATATTCCCGCACCACACAAATGAAATAGCCCAATCGGAAGCAGCCACCGGAAAAACTTTTGTCTCCCTGTGGATGCACAATAATCACATCCTTATCGACGGAGAAAAAATGTCAAAATCGCTCGGCAACGCTTATACGCTGGATGATATCCTCTTTCATGGCGTTTCCCCCGTCGGCTACCGCTATTGGCTTTTGACCGCTCATTATAGGACTTTGGCGAATTTTACCTGGGAAGCCGTTTCCGGCGCGGAAAATGCTTTTGAAAAATTGAAATTGTTGTTTTCGGAATTACCGGCAGGCGGCAAAACAGATATCGCCTATAAGGCGGAGTTTGATAGTTTTTTAAACAACGATTTGGACACCCCGAAAGCCATCGCTCTTTTGTGGGAACTCCTGAAAGACCGGGAGATTCTTCCCGAACACAAGCGGGCGACTATTTTATATTTTGATAATATTTTGGGGCTTAATCTTGCCGGCTTAAAAAAAGAAGGGATTCCCGACGAAATCATGGAACTTTCGGGCAAGAGAGAAGAAGCACGAAAAAACAAAGATTTCGCCCGCGCCGATGTATTGCGCCAAAAAATGGATTCCTTGGGTTATGCCGTTTTGGACGGTGAAAATGGCCCCGTAATACGCAAAAAGCGCTTGTAAAAGCAATCAACATTTTTCTCACAGATTATCCCTGTTTTTTCAAAAACTCCCCGATTTCGCGGGTATTTTTTATGCTACAATTCCCCCATCATGGCCGTAAGAAAACAAAGAGACAACGTCAGAATTCCTCCCCAAAATATTGATTCCGAAAAAGCTCTTCTTGGCGCGATAATGCTCCGACCGGATTCCATAAGCGAAATCATAGAAATTGTTGAAGCCGATTCTTTTTATTCGGAGAAACACAGAATCATTTGGAGGTCGATGCTTGAGCTTTACGGCAGGCGCGAGCCGATAGACCTTTTATCTCTTTCTTCGCGCTTGAAAGAAAAAAAGGAACTTGACGCCATCGGAGGAAGAACTTATCTGTCGGAGATTGTGAATTCCGTCCCCTCTTCGGCCAACATCGTCCATTACGCCAACATCGTCCACCGCAAGCACATGATGCGCAGGCTTATTGAAGCGGCCGACACTGTTTCCGAAATGGGGTTTGAAGAAGAACGCGAACTTGAAACGCTTCTCGATGAAGCCGAGAAAAAAATATTCAGCGTTACTTCCGCGACGCGCGGCCATGTTTTCATAAATTTGAAAGATGTTCTGGGAGATGTTTGGGAGCGCATAGACAAACTGCACAAGCAAGACGGCGCGCTCCGCGGCGTTCCGACGGGTTTCCGGGAACTCGACCAAAAACTCTCCGGCCTTCAGAAATCGGATCTTGTGATTTTGGCCGCGCGCCCATCAATGGGAAAAACCGCGCTTGCGCTTGATATAGCGCGCCAGGCGGCGCTTCGCCATAACATTCCGGTTGGAATTTTTTCTCTTGAAATGAGTTCGCAACAATTGGCGGACAGAATGGTCGCCGCCGAGGCGCGCGTTGATGCCTGGAAATTGCGCACCGGCGGGCTGAAACTTCAGGAAGATTTCGACCGCATTGGCGACGCTCTGGGGGGGCTTTCCAAGGCGCCACTCTTCATCGACGACGAGCCGGGGAACACTATCATAAAAATGCGCTCTGTCGCGCGAAGGCTAAAACGAGACCATAATTTAGGCCTTCTTGTGGTTGATTATCTTCAGCTTATGAATCCGTCGAGAAATTACGATTCCATGGTCAATCAAGTCACGGAAATATCGCGTTCTTTAAAGGGTCTCGCCCGCGAGCTTGATGTGCCGGTACTTGCCCTTTCCCAGCTTTCGCGCGCGGTTGAATCACGCGGCGGACGGCCGAGACTGTCCGACCTCCGCGATTCCGGCTCCATCGAGCAGGACGCCGATGTCGTGATGTTTATCCACCGCGAAGATAAATATAAAGAAGATTCCGACAAGCCGAATATTGCCGAAATTCTCATTGAAAAGCATCGAAACGGCCCGACCGGAAAAGTGGAGCTTTATTTTGACGACAAAAAATCTACATTCCTGTCAATAGACAAGACCGGGGTCGATTCGTCGGACGATGAATCTTTCTAAATAAACTTTCTAATAGGATGGACTCCGCACGCAAATTAGCAGAATATTTCTCCAAATTCCCCGGTATCGGCCCGCGCCAGGCGCGCCGCTTCGTTTATTTTCTACTAAGCCAAAACGGCAGCTTTGCTGAAGGGTTGTCGCGGGCGCTTGCCGACTTGAAAAACGCGGCGCGGCAATGCGAATCGTGCAAAAGATTTTTCGAGGAAACTTTGGGAAAATCGGAACTGTGCGATGTGTGCAGGAGCCCTTTAACCGACAAAACGGTTCTCATGGTGGTTGAAAAAGACATTGATTTTGAAAATGTCAGAAAAAGCGGAGTTTATAAAGGGCAATATTTTATTTTGGGCGGCTTACTCCCGATTCTTGAGAAAAATCCGGTGGGCGCCATACGAATTCGCGAGCTTATCTCTTTGATTGAAAAACTGGCGCCTAAAGGAGGGCTTAAAGAAATAATCATCGCCCTTTCGGCAAATACCGAAGGAGATAATACTTTTAATTACATTAAAAAAACTCTTGAACCCATAGCCCAAAAATATAAATTGGCGGTATCAGGCCTCGGCCGTGGATTCTCCACCGGACTGGAGATTGAATACTCTGATGCCGAAACTCTCGGGAACGCGTTAAAAAACAGGGGTTGAACCCGTATAGCAATTCGCCATGGGCAGACCTCTTACATGGTTGATTTGTGCATTAAGTTTTGGTAAAAATCAATCAGAGTGAACAATAAAAGGAGTTAAGCTTGGACTATGTGATAATTGTTATTATTGCGGCCTTATCCATTTTAGGGTACTCGTTCTACGTTGGAGTAAAAATACGCATACGCGACCCCTATAAGAGACATTGGGAACTTGTGCGGGGAAAAAATAGGGAAATATATTTTTTTTGTTTTTGGTGGCTGCTTGGTTCGGCTATTATCTTCCCGGAGACAGATTTCGCGGCCTTGGCAGCAGTGTTCGTCATTTTTACCTTGATAGTCAGCTTGTCCTTTTTAGCCGGTTATCTGTCCCCCCCGAGATGGTTCAGGAATTGGATGGAATAAGACAAATAAGAATTGAAAACCGCCACGCGAGATAGTCAGTCATCTCACGTGGCGGTTTTATTTTTACTTCGTTGTCTGCTTCCTTGTTATTTTATTTCCGTAATCTCCACTTCCGTAAACGGCTGGCGGTGTCCGCGAACTTTTCTATAGCGGCTTTTGGCCTTGTATTTCATAACGCTTATTTTTCTCGCGCGTCCTTCGCTTTTAACTAATCCTTCTACTGATTTCCCGGTAATATAAGGTATCCCGATTTCAGCCTTTGCGCCGTCGTCAATAAGAA
>ERZ1292629.1788-Hain-H43-01um-R1-1788-length-19859-cov-10_pt1 | contig 19859 bp, 23 predicted proteins | sample MGYA00564399_ERZ1292629 | MGnify/ENA primary metagenome ERZ1292629 (study PRJEB36523, sample SAMEA6512636) | groundwater metagenome | collected 2019-01-08 | study: AquaDiva: Metagenomics assemblies of 32 groundwater samples | reverse complement strand
AATTCTTCTTGTTCTTCTAAAAATCCAGGAGCTAAAACTTTATACGGATATCCTTTTTTCAATTCACACTTCATATAGGCAATTAATCTTGCTACAACGTAATATGGATCTTCATCTTCTTTTGTAGTAGCTATAGCTGGATATAAACCAGTAATTGCAGTTTGATATAAATCATCGGGATCTTCAGCTAATAAATGAGGACATAAAGATCTAGAAATATTGACCGTTTTTAATACTATACCATCAACCCTTTTTAAAATTCTTTCAAATAATTCTGGAGAAGGATTTTTTTGATACTGCATTACTAAATCTTTAATTACTTCCATTAGAATAACTTCTGAAGATTCCATATTTAACTCCTAGTTGTACAACATTATATTTTTCTGTATAATCCATCATTATTTCCCCGTTTTTCTTTTAATCCCTTCAATAATCTACTATACGAATTTAAAGATTCTTTTGAAGGACCAGAATTTTCAATTTTTTCTTCTTTTTTAACTTCTACCCCCGCCAAACGAGCAATTTCAATATCAATTACTTGTTTTGGTTTAGCTTTAGCATTATCCATTAATTTCTGCATCAATTCTGCATCTGTAGGATCCAATGCTTTTTCAACTGCTCTTGTACTGCTAGCTCCGGCAGCATCAGAAATATCTTTACTGCCTATCATTACAACTTCTCTAGTATTTCCATTCTCTAAAAATTCTAATTCTGCAACCTCTTCTGGGTGGTCAATTTTATTTTTCTCAGAATCTTCTTCCAAATGTTTCATCTCAAAATATAAATATGGATGCCATGGACTACTCCATCGATTTTCAACAACCATATTTCGCCAATCCCTGTATCTTTGGGGATCTTTATCCATAGAAAGATAGTCGCAAGGAATTCCTGCTCGTTCCAAAATTTGACGATCCCCTTCTGTTGCCAAAGCTAAATCAAAAGTGGCTTCTGCAATATTAAATCCATGAACCAATTTCAATTCAATAATTGCCTTTCTAATTAGGTGTAGGGGTATCTTATCCCCTGCTGGAGCCTTGATCCTCAGAGCAAAGTCCGTTCTAACCATTGGAACCTTTTCTGTCCGAAATGTACCATCCAAATTCTCTATAACTTTTTTAGTCCAACCAGAAATACAAGACATTGCTAATCCTGTAGCATCTCCATCTCCTGAAAATGAAAAGTCTTGGTGAATAAATCTTGGAATATATTTCGGAATTTTTATTGCATTTAAATCAAGAAAATCTAAAATATTAATATTATCTTGCAAACCGATTGTAATCGTCATTAACTTAGATGGATTTGTTTCCTCTGTAAAACATTGCATTATTAAGCTTTCAGAAGGAAACAATTTTGAAGCTCTTACTTGAGATACAGATATGCCTCCGATATCGCGGAGAGCCCCCAAACAGTCTTTACTAAAAGTATCATAAAAATCCATTGGAACATTTATTACTTGAAATCCATCTCTTAAAGCTTCTTCAACTTCTTCCTTTGTTTCTAGTAGTTCCGGAGGATTATAAATATCCCCACAAGAAACAGAAAATTCTTCAGAAGAAAAATCTGATCTCTTTTGTGCTTTCCAACGAGGAATATCAACGATAACAACACATTTACTATTTTTATATTTTGCTATAAACGTATTTAGGAAGGATAATTTTTCCTGTTTAGAAGCTACCATAAAAAATCGACCAATTGTTTCTTCATGAAGAACAAATCGGGATTCCAATCTTCTTCTTGCATTTTCATAAGCAGATAAAACTTTCTGTCTTTGAATTTCAGAAGCAACTGGAGAATCTACTTCGTCGAGTAGTGCAATGAGAATGTGCTCACCCTGAGTCCCAAATCCCGGCACGAAGGGAGATGCAAAAGAATATTTAAATAGAGGAAATTCCAATTTGGGGTTTAATTCACTGCCTCCCAATATTCCTCTCTCCAAAAACCAAGGAGAATTTATTAAGCAGGTTTGGAAATACTTATATCCTGTGCTTTCTGATTGAGATTTTGTTAAGTTAAAAAATACTATAGACATCTGCCCGCCAGCAGATTTTTCCACGTAGTTCCAAGGAGACTTGAGACAAAGAACACGAGCCATTGTGTACAACATACCCCAAATAGCTGCTTGTGTCTTACCTATACCAATGCCGCCTGTCAACACATAAATGTATTTAGAATCCTCCTTAGCTACCAGTTGAAGAGTATCTCTCCAAACTGGGTATACAGACTTTCCACAATTAGTAACTTTGCCTAGGAATTTAGAAGAATTGAGAAATTCATCCATACTAGGAGGAGCTTCTTTATAATTAAGATCCGTGAGGTAAGAAAGGTAATTGCGGATTAAATCAGTTTTCTTGGGGCTCTGTGGATTCATCACATTCCTTTTCATTTGCCACAAATTCAGTTTCAACTGCTTCCTCTAACTGCCCCTGCAATTGATGAATCAATTTTTCTCTCTCCATTGGTGAAAGTTGTTCGGCTCCTTGAGCTATTTCAGAATGAATAGGAATTGGTCTTGCCTTTTCAGAAGGAGGATTTACAATAAGATAATTTTGATTTTTAACAAGAGGCTCTTGTGGTTGATTAGCAACAAATCCCATATCTTTTGCAAACTTCATCAAATGTTCACTCTCTTGTCGCATATCCTTAATTAATCGAAGTTTTAAATTTTCCAATTCTAATGCTCTAACAACTCTGGTCCCACAAGTTTCATTGCATTTTACACATCTATAATAAGGAGCTCCCTGCATAGGTTCATGTTTTGTTACTGGAGCAGAACAACAAACAGATTCCAATGCCTCTTCTCGTCCCGTCCAGGACATGAACATTGCTTCTAATTTGGCTTGCCTTTCTAAATGACCTTGAATAATTTCTTGAGCTAAATTACAAGATACCCAAAACTTAATATCCTTTCCCATTTTATCTTTAAATCTTTGCAGAATCTTCTCAATAATAGGCATTGGAACTTCTGCTCCAATATATTTTGAAGCTTCCTCTGCAACTCTTTTTAAATCCTTTGGATACCGAAGAAGAAGGAATCGGATGTGATCCTCAAATCTTGCCTGTATAATATTATTACCCATTCGAATTTTTCTCATTTAATTTAATTTTAGCTTTGATTAATGCTAACTCCTTCTCCATTTCTTCTGGTGGAATTCTATATTTACCAACTATTTTTGCTCCAATTATTTTAAAAATTAAATTTTCCTGTTCTTCCAAAGGATTAAAAACGTCTCCAAAATTAGAAGGATCTCTTAAAACTTTAAAAAAGAAAACTTTTTCACAAATTCCCTCCCCTGTTTTATCTAGGGATCCCAATTCTGACAACTGTTTTTCTGCTTGGAATATATCCCCCGGCATTCTGCAGTATAATTCATCGCCAATAATTGTTCCACCCTTCGAAAAAGGCTTTAGGTTTAAAAAATCCTCTTTTGTTATATAATAATCTGTATCCATTTAATCCTCAACAATCCCTAAAATATCAGAAGTTCCACAAAGAATCAATTCCCATTTTGCAAATCTCAAAAAAATTGTTGAGCTTTCTTTTTAAGTTCATCAAGAATTCTTTGCTCTGCAATATCCCAATATTCTTTTTTTATTTCGCCACCAATAAAATTTCTTTCAGTTCTTAGACAAGCAATTGCAGTAGTTCCACTTCCCATAAATGGGTCTAAAAACCAAATTTCCCACATTGGTATAAGTTTTAATGAGATATTCAAAAAGGGTTACTGGTTTTTGAGTGGGGTGAAATTTTCCCGCATTTGCTTCCCATTTCCCTAATATTATGGTGTCGGGATTTCTTTCATTATATATTCTATATTCTTTATCGCTTCCATCATTATTTAATTTGTAAGCAGAATTGGAACCGGCTCTGGCATAGTTTTTTACTTTGACTGGTTTATCCCTTAATATCATTTGTGGGTTATATTGAATTCTTCCTATTCCAAAAACTAATATGCTTTCGTGCTTTTGCATAGGCATGATTTTTGCATTAATGAAGTTTCTAGGGATATGTTTATCCCATACCCAATCATATTTAAACCAACTTCTATTACTGTTTATAAGATCCGTTGTAAAGGGTTGTGTGGAAGTAAAAACATAAGCACAATTATTCTTACCTATTCGTTTTAATTCTATCCACAGTTTTTCAAGATCAGGAACTTTGTCCCAATTACAAGCAGTAGTTCCGTATGGCATATCAGTCAAAACCAGATCAACACAACTGTTGTCCATCCGCTGCATCATATTCAAACAATCCATGTTATAAATTTTATTATTTTCTAACATACATCAATCCTCTAAAACACAAACCACATCGGCTGCCCCACAAAGAACCAATTCATGTTCCACTCCATTATTGTCTTTAACTTTATGCTTCCAAGGTACGGTTACATCATACACAACTTTTACTCCTGGACACAATTCCGAATTAGTAAAATGAAAAATCCCCTTCTTGTCATAATATCCTGGTCCAACTGCCAAAAGAATCCCCGTATTATCTTTATATTCCTCTCGAAATTGTTGAGGAATTTCGATCAAATTCCCATGCTTCTCCGGTGGAGGAGAAGGCAAAATAAACACTTTGTCTGAAACAGGATTCCAGGGAAATTGGACTTTGCCATTTTGGTCAAGAAAGGGATTTTCAAATTCCATATTTAAATTCCTCAAGCAGGAGTTTTTCCATTTTCCAATTCTGTAATACGCTTTTTATCCGAAGGCTTAGATATTAACAAAGCTCCTAATCCAAAAGCTGGAGCAGCTGCCATTAAAAGCCCGATAGGACCAGTTGGGCTAAATAAAGTTCCTTTTAATTCTTCTGCAGAAATCATGTTTATTTGCATTCCATCTTTTAAATAATTATATTTTATTCTATCATCTTCAATATAGCGAGAAATTTCCACCTGATTCGTGTAATGTTTTAAATCCAAAGCTCTATCAATTCTCTTAAGATCCCATAAAGATGTATAGGGAGTAAAAACCAAAGGATTCTCTCCAGAATAATTAATGGCTCCGGGATCAATATAGGCCGGAGTAATTCCATCCTGCCATGCCGAACACCCCAAAATAACTACAAGAACGATTGCTAAAACAGTTGCTAAAGTTTTTTGAACCCAATTCATACAAAATCCTTTCCATAAAATGTTAATAAAATTTTTAAGACAATACTTCAACTTTGCTAATAGAATTTTCTCTTTTAATAACAAAAGATTTATCGGCTAAGTTTATCAAATCCTTTTCATGGGATACCATTATTATTTGCAGCATCAAATTTGAAACTAAAGATTTCAACATTTTTCCAAAAGAATCCAAATTATCCTTCGACAAATTTTTTGCAGGTTCGTCAAAAATCATAATATTTTGAGTTTTATTAACTTGTATTGCCCAAACAGCGATTCTTAAAGCAAGAGAAACAATATCCAAAACTCCTCCAGCCTCATCTTCTTTGAGAGAAAATAAATTTCCATTTTCTAGAACATATAAATAAGTCTCTGGTTGATTTCTAACAATTCTATTTTCCATTTTAAAAGAAAAGGATTCTCCAAATATATATTGCAAACATTCTGTTACCAATTGTTCAATAACTTGTTGAACTTCTTCTTGTGCCAAAATTCCAGTTGCATTAATTATCTCTTTTGCTTCTTTTAATGCTTTAACATCAAGTTCAAAATCCTCTAGAGATTTTACTAATTCCTCTTTTTGGGAATTAAAAATAGAAATACTAGCTTTAGTTTCATTCAGAAATTTTTTATGTTTTTCTATTTTCATTTCGGTTTTATACTTAATCAATCTTTTGGAATATACAATTCAACTCTAGTTCCTGTCTTTAATTTTCCTACGGGAAACAATAAGGGCTGGGCTGGAGATAAATTAACATGCTCTTTTCCTTCTCCGTTAAAAGTTGCCCAGTATTTAATTTTTCCAAAAGGATCTTCTATTAAAATTGCATACCCTGCTAGCAAAAGACTATTTTCTTTATTTCCAGAAATTGATTTTGCTTCTTGCTCTTGATATTTTTTATCATCTACCAACCAACAAAATTGACCACTTCCCAAAGAATCCTCTAACATACGAGGAATTAATTTATTGGAAGACAAATTAAATTTCTTCTTTTCCTTAGTATGTTGATTCACGTACTGGATCCACATTTTGCATTCTCCAAAATTTTTCCCATTTCCAAATCTAATTTTTCCAACTTTTCATCAATAACAGTAATATTTTTATTAATCTTCTCAATTTCTGCTTGAGCTTCTTCCAAAGAATTTAATCCATGTTCTTGTTTCAACTGCTGCATTGTTTGTTCAAGTCTTCCCCTACGACGCTCTTCTTGTCTCTGAAGATCTTGAATATCAAATTGTTTTTTCTTTAATCGTTCTATTACACCATTCACTCTATCACCTCTCTAAATTTTCCGCAATCGTTTTTATAAAACATTGACTTTTATGGAAAACCCACCATTGGCAATTGTAGAGTTCGCATTCATGCTTTTCAATAATTGGCATGGACCCTTCCGATATCTTATACAATTTACTTAACAAAGGACATATCATATTTTTAATTCCTCCATTGCTTCATTAATAAAAGATACTGATTTCTGGGAAGCTTGTTTTTCTTCTTGGACTTTTAATAAAATTCTTTTCCAATCCCGTTTATTTTTTAAAGAAGAATTTCTCAAATCCTCAATCAATTTATTTAGTGCTTCAGAATTTTTTGACTGCTCTTTCTTTGTAAGATCAAAAATATCCTCAGCCTTTTGAAAAGGCAAATCAATTCTTAAATAATCCAAAGTATTTGTATCTGTATAAACAATATAGGCAGCAGGTTTTAAACCACTTTCAATATCAGTTATACTCTGCCGCATTAAGGCTCCAGGATTTAGTATAATTTGTTTTTGCAATTTGTCTACAAAAGAATAATGGTAATCCCCGCAAAGCACGATATTATAATCTGGATGTTCCCTAAGAAAACATCTTGGGTTTTCTAACTCTTGTCCTGGCCATAATTGTCTATTGCCAATTTGTCTATGTGTAATTAAAATATTAAAATGATGAGAATATGATGGAGTAGGAATACCTTCTCCAAAAGATGCTCCATAAACATCAACATCAGAATTGCAAGACCAAAAATTACAATTCCCTAATGTAATTGGATTTTCATTTGCTATTTTTAATAAACCAGCTGACTCCAAAACACTAAGAGGACTATTTGGCAAAGTTGATTTAGAATGGCCAAAAATATCATGCTGTCCGTAACAACAATAAAATTTCATTTCCGGATATTCATTCAATAATCTGATAACTCGAGCATCAACAGATCTTGAAACTTGAGGGGAATCAAAAAAATCCCCCACTTGAAAAATATGGAAGCATTCATTTCTCTTAAATGCTTCTAAAGCCTGAACTAATTTTATAAAAGCCGTATCAAGATAATTATCCTTCCTTCTCTCAGGATTATGAGAAGTTAAATGCAAATCCCCCAATACGCCTATTTTATCAATGTTTTCCACAAGACCTTTCAGAAAGCAATGTCTGTTTGGTTTCCTCTGTTAACTCAGAACCACAATGAGGACAATTCTTTAATTCTCCCAAAATATCTTTTTCCTCTTTTCTTAATTGTATTAATTCATCTCTATCTTTTAATAATTGCTCATTCAAAGAAGTTATTTCTTTTAATTTTTCATACAAATCAACAAGCTTTAAAGTTAACTTATTATACTCAGAAATGAGATCTATTCCAAAATCAGAAATTTCAACATCAATTATTTTTCTCTGCAATTTTCCTAAATCATAAACCAAAGAATCGAGTTGTCGTCTCCTATCATTTTGTTTTTTGTAAGATTCTATTAATATTTTAGATTCTTCTTGAATTTCTAAAAATCTTTCCTCTGGAATCTCAACAATTTGAGAATTCAATAATTTTAATTCTTCAAAAATAACAATCATCTTACTTGATTTTTTATTTAATTCATTTCTATTTAATTCCAATTCTTGAAAATTTTCTACAATTTCTTTTACTCTTTTTTCTGGAATAAAAATAACTTGGGAATTTAATCTTTCCAATTCAAAACAAATAGATTGAATTTTATTAATTTTATCTTGGAAGCATTTATTAGATTTTTCCAAAGATTCAAAAACATAAATAGAATGTTCTAATATATCTAAAGGAATTAAAGATAATTTTTGAAGTTTTTCATCAACAAGTTTTAAGGATTCCTTAACCTCATTTAAATTTGATTCCTTCTTCCTTAATTTAGAAGTTATTGTATCTGAAAGCATATCAATATCAGATAATCCAGTCACAGATCTAATGTAAGAAGCAATTTGTCCCGGAGTCTCAAATATCAAAAAGAATGGAGAATGTTGATTTTGAATATTAACTTCTGATATGTTAATAGCTTCTGAAATTTCTTTAGGTGGTTTAGTTCCAAAAGCAGTAAAAGGCTCCATTCCTGTTATAAGATAGGAATTTTCTGATTTATTTCTTTTTCTTAGAACATCAAAAACATTTCCATCAACTTCCCATTCCGTATTTACTAAAGATTCTTCAGTTCCTTTTCTAAAAAATCCTTCTCCTAAAGGTTCATTCTTAACATTCCAAAAAATAGACTTTAGAATATTGCTTTTTCCAGAATAGGAGGAACCCGTTATAACATTAATTCCAGGAACAAATTCTAGAATTGAATCGGCATGGGACTTAAAATTATTTATTTGAATTTTTTTCAGCATTTTTATCTGCTCTTACAACAGCTGCTTCATCAGTATAACCAAGCGGAAATCTTTTTAACAACTTTTGACTGTTTATATTTCGAAGATCTTCAATAGAACAATTAAACTTATTCATCAAAATAGTCATATAAAATAAAAGATCCCCCATTTCTTCTTTACAATTTTTAACATCAAAAGGAACTCCATAACACATCGCTCTTTTAACATTATCTAAAATTTCTCCACCTTCTCCAGCGATTCCAATAGTAGCGAAAATAATCATTGGATCAAAAATATCTAAATCTTTTTTCTGAAGATTATCAACAAATTTTCTATACTCTTTTTCATCCATTAATTATCCTTATTAAAGATCTAGCTAAAATATTAACTGGATATGTTTTTGTAACACGATTAAACACCATTACTTGATACTCTGGCAAATCCTTCAATAACAATTCTCCAGTCCTAAGTTTCAATTCTGTCCAAAGCAATCTAGCTAAAAAATAGGCGTCTACAACATCCGTTTTAGGCCCATCCATTTCGTTAACGAATCCGGTTTTCAATTTTTTCTTTCTCATTTTAAAAGAAGCATTAGGAACAAACCCTTCTTTAGCTGCCTGTTCCACCATTTCATCTTTTGTTGCATTTCCTTTTCCAACTGCAAAAAACTTTACACTCAAAGGATCATGAATTCTGAAAGAAAAACCATTTTTATATAAATGATGTTTAATCATTCCCATTAATTCAGAATTTTGAGTTATTGAATTTGTAACTGTTTGATATGCGTATCCTTCAATTGAAAAACAATCTGCTACTACATGCCTTCCTATATCTTTGAACAATTCTAAATATTCACTTAATCTCCGCATCTGAAACTGTAGTGGATCTTCTCCATCTTGCTTTTTAACAGTTAAAAGAATTCCATGCTCTGCGTCCTCTGCAATCTCTTTTTTTATTTGACTATAAAACTGGTAATCTAAAACCTTACCATCTTCATTTAGAAAGCAAAAACCTGCATGATCCAAGGAAATGTCACAGCCTATAATTGTCACCATACTCTGGGCTTCCTTTCTTCAGTTGCGTATTGAATTTTCCATTGAACTGCTACATAATCTTGTAGCTCCTTTTCTAAGCTATTCTTTTCGATATAAGGAACCCAATCCATAATTCTTTTTGAAACATTCTCATAACTATCTTTATCACAACAATGAACTTTCAATCCTAAATTTCCACAATTCTTACAAATTGGAAAAGTCACTTGTGTAGATAATTTAAATTCATCCCCAGATTTGCAATTTTCAGAAATACCTGCTAACCAAGATAGATTTGAAGTGATATTGTCCAATCCTAGATCAAACAAAATTTTAAAACTTCCTTTCCTAAATGGAGGACCTGCTTTATTTTTCTTTACTTCAAATTTTACCCATATTCCTATTGGATTTCCTGCAGAATTTTCAATCTTTTTATCATGTTTCAAATATAAACGAACAGAAGACATAAATTCCAAAGATCTACCGCCAGGAACGATTTCTTCCTTAACAAAAGAATCCAAACTATCTCGAGTTTGATCAATTATAACTAAAGTAACTTGCTTAGCTACCATTTCATCATGATATTTTCTTAATCCCAATCCTATTTGTTTTGCTCTGTAAGCCCCAAATCCTTGTTTATCCATTGTCTTTTCTACTTCTATAGCCGCAGGCAAAACAGTAAGAGAATCAACAACCACAATCTTTGGCCTCTGATATCTTAATTTCAAAATCCCAGCTAAATAACCATCAAAAAATTCTTCAATGGTTGTAGGTTGTTGTAATACTTCTTCTTTCTTCCTCCAACTATAGCCATAAAAGAATTCTGGGTTTTTAGCATCCAATCCATAGTACCCTGCAAAAACTGGATCAAAAGTATGCTCTGTATCCGCCAAAAAAGCTAATTTTCCTGACCTAAGAGCATACCCTAAAATAGTAGTTGCTAAAACAGTCTTAGCAGTACTAGCTCCTCCAAATAATTGAACAATTCTACCAACAGGAATACCTCCTGGGATTTTATTTGAAATAGCTAAATCCAAGGCAGTACATCCTGTTGAACACCAATCTGTGACTGCTGACAACCCATCCAGGATATCAATTTCTTGTGTTGCTTCTTCTAAAGCTTTTGCTATTTCTTCTTTATTGTTTGGCATCTTCTTCATTATCCTCTTGAATTCTCTGTTGTGCAGTATCTCTTCTATGTTTTAAAATTTCTTCTTCAGAAACATTTGATATTTCTCTTTTTTGAGAGGACATATCTTGAGAAGTCATATAATATTCATGAACAAACAAAGTAACTGCATCTCGTATCAATGATTTTCTCTGTCCAGTAGCCTCTAAAGTTACTTCTCCAAGGTCCGATAAATACTGATCTTCTGAATATTTTGTCAAAGCTGTTTGATATTCCTCACTAACTACACAAGCATCTTCTATAGCATCAACCGTTGTCTTTGCCATTCCATACTTTCCTGGATTTCTCCGCATATCATCTTTAATTTTAGCCTTTACAAATTCTAGATGATCTTTCGCTACACGAGCAGAATGTTTTAAAGATTTAACTAATTCTCCCACTTCATTATACAAAGGAGCTTGCTGAGAACATTCAACATCTAATTGATGTTTATTTACAGGAAGTTTCTCTTTAAATTCCTTTATTTGCTCAAGCAAAGTTTTAGCCATTTGTCTTTCCCCTTAAAGCATCAATACGAGCTTGAACATCTGCACTAACTCCAGTTCCTCCTCTTGTTGGAGCAGCGTTTCCTCCTCTTATTTCTGCAACAGGAGTTCCTCTAGTTTGAACACGTCCTTCAACCGGATCTTGAACTGGGGGAGAATTAACAGCAGGAACATTTTCTTGAACTGGAGGAGGAGCAACTGGAGCAGATTGTGCTGTTCCTCTTGTAGGAACAGGATCCCTTACCACATTTTGATCTTCAGTCTTAACTTGTCTAGTCTCAACAGGTCCAGAAAGTTGGGGAAGCTCTGCGGCAACCGTTTCATAAGAAGGATATATAATAAATTCTTCAAAATCATCCGGAGCATTATCATACCAAGCCTTTGGAGGAGGAGCGTTTTCACGAAGACCAAACCCAATATATTTAGTATTAACTCCTTTGCCTCTACGCTCGAATTCAATATCCTTTCCTTCTTCTAAAGTACTTAAATCAATGTAGGCCCCTGTTCTTTTATCCCTTGACATAGCAACAATCTCCTCTTTAAATGTTACAGGAGCATCATACCAATGAAGACCTTTTGCTTCGGTTTCATTGTCTCTAACATCAAACACAAAGAATAAATATCGACGAGTTGACCAAAGTGCCTTAAGTGCCTCATTTTCTGGGTCAACAGACCTCATCTTCTCTGCCAATTCACAAACTGGACAAGGTTGATTCTTCATCTTTTTCATACAAATAAATGTTTTCTGATCCGCCCCAATATATGAATGAATCCAAACTTCTTTCCAATATGCTGGAAGATTATTGGGGGGATATTTTGAAAAACGTGGAGCAATAATTCTCAGAAAATGATCCCCCGGCAATGCTTTATATTCATTAATTCCTAACCTTTCCAAAGCTCGGGTACTAACATAATTATACTTACTAGCCCCGCCTTCTTTTGCCTTACGATGTTCTTCTGCCAACATTTCGTGTCTGCTCATCTTTTCATCTCCTTTTATTTAATTATTTTGATTTTTCTCTTTAACCAATTAAACTATACTAAGAATCTCTTAAAATCAAGTTTATTCCGAAAAATTTTAACTTTTTTATATCCCAAATAAAAGCTTTCCTGTTTAATTAAATATTTTCTGCCAGTAATCTCTATTCCCATTAGTTTTAACATGACAACTTTTACATAAACTAATTAAATTATGCTCTTCTAAATTATCTTTGTTATAATCGATATGATGAATATCTAATTTTCTGCCATTTTCATGTTCGGTTTTGCCGCAAAGCTGGCAAATCCTGCCATCTCTTTCACGAATTCGTTCTTTTAATCTTTCCGTAAAATTAATAGGATAGGGATCAAAGGAAATGCCGCCTTTCCACATGGGGTTCTTTTCTCCCATATTAGCCGCACGTCTTTTTGCTTTATACTCAGGCTTGTTACGTGCAAATTTTAATTTTTCTGTATTTTTTAATGAAAGTTTCTTTCCTTTTTTAGAGACGCTAATATTTTTACAAGTTTCCAAAGAACGTTTCTTTCCGATATTAACAGCCTTTATTTTTGCTACATGTTCTGGAGAAAGTTTTCTTCCAGCATGAGAAATACTATTAATTTTATTATGCTCCAGAGTTCTTTTGTAAATTCCGGTCGGCATTTTAATTTTCTCCCCCATAGAAATTTTTTGAAAAACATGCTTGACTCACTAAACTTCCCAACATTGACTTTCCCCCATAAAAACAATTACCAGAAAATATTCGGATTAAATGAGCAAGATCCAAAGCCTCTGCTTCATCCTTACAAGTCACCAACATTTTATATAAATAAGTGGATATTGCTTTTCTAATCTTCTCGGGATCATCATCCAGCATATCAAAAAGATTAATTATAGTAGACCATTTTTGTTTACGTACAGAAGGATTTGAATTCATTAATTTGCATAACTCAATTATTGTTGGGTCTTGATCCGTGCTCTTAATAAGCAGTTCAATCGCCTCATCAATATTTTCAATATCTTTAACTTTTTCTAAAGCTACCAACGTCGCCCTTGGAGAACCTTCCGATGTAGCTGCAACTACTTCTCTTATTTGTTCGGGCACATTTAGCTTTGCTTTCTCACAAGCATTCTGCACCAATTGCAAAATTTCTCTTTGAGTCAATTTAGATACTTCATAATCAGTGCAACGATTTCTTACAGTTAGGATTAAATTCTGAGGATCTGTTGTACAAAGTACAAAATAACAATTCTTCGGGGATTCCTCCAAAACTTTTAAAAGACATTGCTGTGCAGCATTTGTAAGTTGTGCACATTCGTCAATTATATAAGTTTTTGCCCCTCCACCAAGAGTGGATAATCCTGCAGTTCTAGCAATATCTCGAATATCATCAACATTTCTTGTGTTGGCAGCATTCATTTCAAAAATACTATCTTCATTTGACCCAAATTCCTTTGCTAATATTCTGGCAATCGTAGTTTTTCCACAGCCAGAAGGACCGTAAAGCAAAATAGAATGTGGTCTCTTTTTGCTTTGAAGCATCTTATTTAAGGCAATAATTGTATTTTTATTGCCCACTATTTCTGATAATTTTGATGGTCTTATTTCTTGATATAAACCCATTAAGAATCTCCTAATTCTTCATCAATAAAATAGCATATATCTTCAGGAGTATAATTTTCTAATTTTATTCTTGCCCACTTTAATGCTGCACACCATTCTTCCTCTCGGATCTTTTTGCACTCCTTACAAGACAAACCTCTACATTCCACTGCGGTTTCACACCTACGCTTAAACCCAGACCATCGTTCTTCAAATGCCTTCATTTTCAATTGCCTTTCTTTTCATATAAACTACCACAATGACTGCAAACATTTATTTCATGCACAAAATCGCCCGCAACGCAACGAAGATCTCTAGCTGAACTTATACTAACTTTATCACTATGGGAAGCAACATAAGTCAAAGAATTCCACAAATCATACATATTCTTAGGACCTTCCCCATTATTCATCGAAACAGCTTCTCCAATTATTTCCCGCTGAGTTCTAACAGGAATTCCAAACTTCAAAAACAAACTCCTCAATGTATTTTCTGGATTTTCCCCAATAGGAACTTCTGTCAATCTTTTAATCCTCTGGAATTCCCCATCTATTTTCTGCAATGAACTAACTGATGCTCCCTGTACCCAAGAAGCGAAATTGCTATCTTCCGATTTTCTTGACCATCTCCCAATATTCTCAGAAACTATTGCCCCATTAACACAAATCTGCCTGAATATAAAAGGAGCTATTTCAACACTCCGTTCGCCAAGAATAGAATTCTGAATTTCAATACCACCAAACAACATATCTCCGGTTGAAACTTCAAAATTCTTATCAACAACCACAGCATATAAAGAATGGTCTAATGAAGAATATGGTTGATAATATCCAAGAATATGCTCTTTGCCCACAGCCTTTTCTACTTGTTCCAACATTTCAGAATTGGTATGATAGGAAGAAGTACTAGGAGCACAACCAATTATTTTTCCTTCCTTTGTAAAGAAACGGACCTTGCCTTGCACTCCACCCTTATACCAATGCTCTAAATGAGGAAATAACATATCTTTAGGACATCTATTGGCGTACCCTTCTGGAATACCAACCGCTTTAGCCATCTCTGCCAAAGCATCAGAAGTCATAGGAAGCTCCTGTCTATTCAACACAAGAACAGGAACATTCGGAACTCCTCCTACTTCCTGAACTGATAAATGAAAAATAGCATCTGAACCCAATTCAAAATCTTTATGCCCAATTTTCTCAAGTGGTTCAAATACCTTTTCCAAATCTTCTCGTTTAAGCAATGCTAATTCTGCCATATATTTTCCTTTCAATTAATTTATACTAACGATTTCTTCTTTCCCACAAAAGCCACATTCAAAATGGTTTTCTTTTTTTCCTGATTCCAGTTTTTTTGCTTTTTTGCCCATTGGAGAATTAGTTTTTCCACAAAAGGAGCAATCTCTAAATACCAATTCTTTTAAACCAAACCAATTTCCACCACCATATTCCCATTCGACTTTCAAAGGGACATTTCTATGCCAATCATAATATTTTTTAGTCATTATATCAGTAACAAATTTTACTAATTCAAAAGCTTCCTCAGGAAATGCATCCCAAGTAAGGGAATCATGCACCTCAAACAAAATTTCTGATCTAAATCCTGCAGATTTTAATAATCCATCCCAGGGGTTGTCCAGATTAATCAAACTATTTAACAATATATGAAATCCTACTCCCTGAATAGGAGTATTATAAATCTTATTAATAGTTAAAGGTCCGTATCTTCTAAATCCAGTTAATGCTTCAACATAACCTAAATTTTTATAATTTTCAATTTTTTCTATTTGGTATTTCTTTACTTGTGCAAACTCTTTCCAAAATTGCTCTTGAACTTTAGCAATATGATCCTTAGAAACAGTTGGAAATCTAAAAGATATTGTTTCTGGAACTGCCCCATAAAAACTCGCAAAAACAAAACCGTTTTTTGCTTCATATCTTTCTTCTTTTGTTATTTCTGATTCCGATTTTTGGTATATCAGGGAAGCCCATTTTCTATGAGTATCCACACCATCAATAATTTGGCGTATAAGTTCTTCATCCCCAGAAGCCATGGCATTTACACAGACTTCAATTCCTCCAAGATCTACTTCTAATAAAATTCTACCAGGTGAAGGAACAATACAAGTTCTAAATATTTGTAATTCTTCATCATGTTTAAAAACATTTTGTATATTTGGGTTTTCAGAAGAAGATCTATAAGTATCACAAAGTAATAAATACACTGGGTGAACTCGATTATTAGAATCTAAATTTTTCCAATAATTATCTGCTCTTTCTACAATGCTGCCACATTTTCTAAATCTGAGAATTTTTTCCAAAAAATGCTTAGCTTCCCTGTCCTGAACTCTTTCTAAAATAACCGGTATTGCATCTTTATCTGTACACAATAAACCTGTTGCAGTTTTAGGTAATTTATCATCAATTTCTGGAGATATTTTATAATGATTTCTCAAAACAGCAGCTATTTGAGGAGTTGATTCTGGATTAAATTCATTCCCAGTCGTTTCTTTATATTTTTGCACTCCAATAATTTTATTTATTTCTTTAACAATATCATCTTGTTCTTTTTTATATTTATTTTGCAAATTAGTTAACTCTACTGGATTTATTGGAACTCCCCGGCATTGCAATCCTAAAAGAACTTCCTCTCCTTTTAACATAAAATCATTGAATTCGGCCAATCTTCCTTCTTTTTCTAGCAAAGATTTTTGATAATAATAAGCCATTAACGTATATCTTGCATCCCAACAATTGTAATGAAACAAATCTTCCAACCGAGTAGCCATTATATTTTTTGTATTAACCATTTCCTTATAATCATGACCTGTCATCAAAAACACTTGAAATCCTAATGAAGAAGTATTTTTCTGACAATGCAAAACGTGACTGCCTATCATTGTGTCATGAATAATATTACAAGTTAAGCTTTTTAAATAAATTCTATCCCAAGATCCTTCCATATTCATATTCTGAACAATCTTGGGAGTTTTACTAATTAAAAACTGTTGCCAAGCTTCGGTAATTCTAATGACTTCTTGAGAACTAAAAAAAGGCTTGAATGTATTGGGATTTATAAAATTCAGAGGAATAAAATAACCCGAATCAACAGATTCTGAAAATGCTATAGAAACAAGTTTAGCATTTTTCTCCCATGGTGTTAATCTAGTAGTTTCGTAATCATAGGATACAGGTTTTTCTATATTTGTAATTCTTTGAATTTGAGCAATTACTGCATCAACATTATCTAAAAGATGATTCCCTTCTTCTAAAAGATGCTTAGGAAGAGGCTTATCTAAATAAGCCAAAGTACTTGCTATATCAAATAATAACAAATTAGGATCATACGGAACTTTGGGATTGTTTTCCCTATGAAGATAAAATGATGGGTGGTATGAACTGCCGATCCAACAATTAAATTTTTGGCTAGAAATTACCAAACCATGAAGCATGCCAGCATAAAAGGATCCAGGAAATTTGCAAGATTTAGGTTTTTCAAGAACTGTATTTATAGCAATATCCCCAAGACAAATTATTAATTTGGGTTTTACTTCTGTAATATCTCTAAGAAGATTAACTTGGCATGCTTTAATTTGTTCTTTAGAAGGATCTGTTGATTTAAAACAAGCAACAGCATTTGTACGAATACAATCTCTATCTAAATCAATTCCAAGAAGTGAAAGTTGTTTCTTTAATAATCTTCCAGATTTCCCAATAAGAGGAATCCCATCCTCGTCTTCCTCTTTCCCAGGACACATTCCTACAATTAAAATTCCCTTCTTTCCTTCCCCATAACGAGAAATCTTTGGGCTTCTGCATTGTTTACTTAATCCACAAGTTGAACAATCATAAATTTTTTCTGAATTAGAAGTTTTTTCTTCAGGACCATCCCACCAATTCCCTAAAGTTTTTCTAGAAGTTCTTAATTTTCCAGAAGATTTGCTTCTAGTTTGGGTTAATCCAACTTCTTGTCTATCCGGAAAAAAGCTTCCTTGATTAGTCATAATAAAATATTTTCTTCAGAATAAATATAATTAATAATCGCTTGCCTTACATCAGAAACTGCTTTGGAATGAGATGTTTCATGCAATCTCCAACCTCTTCCAGTTGTGCTGTTTCTAAGAACAACTTTTCCGGTATATTTTTTCTGGTCCGTAAGTTTTTGAAGAAAATCTAACAATTCTATATCAGTATATTTTTCATTTTAACTCCTTGTTTTCAAAAGGTACCGAAAATTCTCAGTTGCAAACAAAACAATGGAACTTTCCTTATAATATTTGAATCCTAAACAAAGGCCAACAACATCCTTCAATAACATAGGATTAACACAAAATTCAAAAGGCTCTCCGGTTCTTTCATTTTTCAAAGCAACATCTTCTTTCAAATCTCTCTCTTTTTCACCACCAATTGTAAGCTTAAATGATTGAGTAAGGGCATGATTTTTTTCCACTTTAAACAGAATTTCCAAATCTTCTCCAGAAACTCCCTTCAGCAAAGCAACATGTCTATCCAAAATCGCCGGAAAATTATCACTTAACTCAACTGTTTCAGAATGCTCTTCTGTCGGGAAAAATGCAGTTAAATCTTTATAAACGCCTTCAATAGTTGTAGCCCAAATTATAGTTCCATCTTGAACCTGGATTCTAAACACTCCACTTTGCTCGCTTCCAGGGCTAAACCAGACTTCTGCAATTTCTCCTCTAAAACTATGGAGAAGTTCTGCAAGCTTAACTGGAATCGTGCATTCCAAATTCAAATTGCTTTTTAATTTCCAATTCAAGATTCTGTATCTATCACAAGAAAACAATTCATTCTTCTGAATTTTGATTCCACAAATAGGTCCGGCTGTTTCGTCTTTACAAGCCCCCAATCGACAGAATCGCAAACCATCAATAAGATTATTCAAATCTTCAACTTTAATTTCCACAAAAACCTTTTCTGACATATCAATTGGGGAAGAATACTCGTAAACTGTAAATTCTCCTTCCAAATCTTTTGCCAAAACTTGCAAAACTCCTCCCTTAACAACAAGATCCAATTCAGAAGAAGTCAATTTCCGAATCAAATTATAAAAAGGTTCAGCATCTATATGAACTTTTAGCTCTATCATTCCTTCTGGCAATGCTGCATCCACCCAAATGGAACCATTCGTTGCTTGCACCCGACTTCCGTAAAACTTCAATTTTTGATTATCTGGAGCAGCTTTGGAAGAAATAACTTGCATAACTTTGTCAAGACAATTTAATAGATCTTTTCTAACTACTTTCATTATTTGCCCTTTCTTTAAAACAGAACATTTTGATTTTTTATGCTTGAACCAATTACAATATCCTCTTTAGGAAAAGAAACTTTTCCTTCCTTATATAACTTATACCAATTTTCCAGGTATTCTAAAACTTCTGGCCAATATGTTTTCAAATTTAAATCTTCCGAATATTCAATTAATCTTCTAATTATTTCTAAATCATGATGCAAAAATTGCTCTTCATTAAATTCTTTTTCCCAGTAAGCCCTACAACCAAAAGCCCAAGTATATCCAAATGGTTTTTTAGTTAATACTGCTTTTGATCCTCTTTTAGTTATTCTTATCCAAGGAAGAAAACACAATAGTTGCTTTAATCCTTCCATATGTAATTCACAAGACCAAATATCATCTCCAGAAGTTAATTTATCAAACCCACATCGGAATCCATTAAATTCGTACAAAAATAATTTCTTTTCTTCATTATTTACAAAAATTGAAATTTCTTTTAATCCAGTTAACAATTTGTATATAAGATCCTTTTCTAAATTTTTATTCTGCTCCGGAATCATTCTAACAACATCGCTTTTAGAATATACTAAAGGAGAAATTCCTTTTTGACAACAAACACAACA